>Garth_p2__coassemble_765_pt1 | contig 34425 bp, 38 predicted proteins | sample Garth_p2__metabat2_high_PE_035 | metagenome-assembled genome bin Garth_p2
GATTTTGACAGACATGCCAAAACTAAAATGGAACATTCAGTAAATATCCCAATTTAAGAACATAAAAAAGGCAGGAGAGCAATTCACTTTCCTGCCTTTTTCTATGTTCACATTTTATGTCTTCCTTAGAACTCGCTGGTGAAATGGAACTTGATGTGCTTGAAGTCCATCTGTGCCATCTGAAGCACATAACCGCTATCGGCCAGGAACACATCGCGTCCGTCACGGTCTTTCGCCATATACTGATACTTACGTTTCTTGAAAGCTTCCAGTTCAGCCGGATCATCGCTTTCAATCCAGCAGGCTTTATATAGACTCAACGGTTCCCAACGGCACTTCGCATTGTATTCATTTTCCAGACGGTACTGAATAACCTCAAACTGCAACTGACCTACCGTACCGATAATCTTGCGTCCGTTGAACTGGTTGACAAACAGCTGTGCCACACCTTCGTCCATCAGCTGGTCGATACCCTTGTTCAACTGCTTGGTCTTCATCGGATCCGCATTCTCGATGTACTTGAACATTTCCGGAGAGAAGCTCGGCAGTCCCTTGAAGTGCAGCATTTCACCTTCGGTCAGCGTATCGCCAATCTTAAACGTACCGTTATCCGGCAAACCGATAATATCGCCAGCCCAAGCCTCATCCACTGTAGTCTTGCGCTGTGCCATGAACTGCGTGGGTGAAGAGAAACGCATCGTCTTGTTATGACGCACATGCAGGTACGGCGTATTACGGGTGAACTTACCGGAACATACCTTACAGAAGGCTACACACGAACGGTGGTTCGGGTCGATGTTGGCCGTAATCTTGAACACGAAACCGGTAAACTTAGGTTCTTCAGGCTGCACCTCGCGTTCTTCTGCCTGTACCGGACGCGGACTTGGCGCAATTTCCACAAAACAGTCGAGCAATTCCTGCACACCGAAGTTGTTCAAAGCCGAACCAAAGAACACCGGAGCCAGTTCTCCTTTCAGATAATCGTCTACATTGAATTCCGGATATACCCCGTCAATCAGTTCCAGCTCACTGCGCAACTTTTCAGCCAGCGGTGTACCGATATGGTTATCCAAATCCTCTGTATGGATGTCCACTTCCACCTTCTCCGTCACCACCTGCTTGGAAGGCTGAAAAAGGTTCAGTTTCTGCTCGTAAATGTTGTAAACACCCTTGAAACGCGGACCACTCTCAATCGGCCACGTCAGCGGGCGCACATTGATAACCAGTTCTTCCTCCAGTTCATCCAGCAAATCGAACGGGTCCTTAGCCTCACGGTCCATCTTGTTGACGAAGATAATCACCGGCGTGTTACGCATACGGCAGACTTCCATCAGCTTACGGGTCTGTGTTTCCACACCCTTCGCTCCGTCCACCACGATGATTACACTGTCCACTGCCGTCAAGGTACGATATGTATCTTCAGCAAAATCCTGGTGACCCGGTGTATCGAGGATATTAATCTTATAGTCATGGTAGTCAAACTCCATCACGGAGGTAGTAACCGAGATACCACGCTGCTTTTCGATGTCCATCCAGTCGGACGTGGCAGTTTTCTTTATCTTGTTTGATTTCACGGCTCCGGCCACCTGAATCTGTCCACCGAAAAGCAACAGCTTTTCCGTCAACGAGGTTTTACCGGCATCCGGATGCGCGATAATCGCAAATGTTCGTCTTCTTGCTATTTCCTGATTTGCCATATTTATTGTTTTAATTTTTCAATACATTCTGCCAGACTGTCCATCCAGTAAGGCACTTCCACGCCGTAGGTTTTCTTCAGCTTGGTCTTGTCGAGCACGGAATAGTGCGGACGACAAGCTTTCGTAGGATAATCCTCTGTATGAAGCGGAGACACATGACAAGTAGTGATACCTGCCAGACGATGGATAGCTTTGGTAAAATCATACCAGGAGCACACGCCTTCGTTGCTGAAATGATAAATACCCGGCACGATACCCTTCTCCAGAGCCACAAAAATGGCCTGAGCCAAATCGCGTGCATAGGTCGGTGTACCAATCTGGTCGAAGATAACTCCCAAAGCCTCTTTCTCCTGCCCCAAGCGAATCATGGTTTTTACGAAATTGTTGCCAAACGTAGAATACAGCCATGCCGTACGAATCACCATCGTATTAGGACACTGCTTCAGCGCTTCCTGCTCACCAGCCAGTTTGGTAGAGCCATATACGGAATTCGGACACGGTGTATCTTCTTCCTTATAAGGGATATGGGCTGTACCGTCGAACACATAGTCCGTAGACACCTGCACCAGCCAGCCGTTACGGCTTTGTGCCGCCTTGGCCAGATAGCCCGGAGCCACATGATTCAGTTTGTCGCAGAGCTCCACGTTGTCCTCTGCCTTGTCGACTGCCGTATAAGCTGCACAGTTCACAATCACATCAATCTGATGAGCCGATACAAATTCCATTACCGCCTGTTCATCGCAGATATCCAACTCCGCCACATCGGTAAAGAAATACTCAAAATTCCGGTGCTTTTCTGCCAGCAGACGCATTTCATTGCCCAACTGTCCGTTGGCTCCCGTCACTAATATCTTTTTCATGTTCTGTGATGTTTTAATCCAGTTCCAAATCGCCTTCCTTATCCTTAATATAATATCCGGCCAGCATCGCCAGCAAGTCACTGATGGCCTTCACCGCCTTCATCGTTTCTTCGCTGATTTCCTTCTTCTGCAATTTCAGCATCAGTACCCCATACATGGCATCGAAGCAAGTCTCCAGTTCAGGCACGTCCTTGTCGCCACCCTTGGCACGCAGTTCCACAATAAAAGGAAGCACCTTGTAATACGCCGCACTGTAATAAGGGAATTTAGGCGAACGCAACAAACGCAGGTGTAAGTCAGTCAGCCAGACGATGATGTTCTTGTTAATCTGCACATGACCCTTTTCCAGCACCCCTTCCTGCTGCATCATGTTAATCAAGTCCTCATACCAGCGGGCCAGTTCCTTCTTCTGCTCGTCGGTAGCCGGATAAGGCTCGATGATATTCTTACGGATGCGCTCCATATCGCAGCCGTTGGCACGAATCAAGTCCTCCACCTGCCACATATACAGCAGGTATTCGGCAATATTCTTTTTTTTAAGTTGTTGAGAAATATACATATCCTATCAAGAAAAAGATTTGCCGGCAATGGCCAGGACGATTCCCACCACCGCCGCTATCATGACCACGACACCAATGATGCGGTTGAGCACCCAGATGCCGCGCAAATTAAATCGTGAACGTACTTTATTGACAAAATAAGTAATGCTGAACCACCAGCCCAATGCTCCCAGGATAATGGCCAGATAACCCACTAACTGGAAACCGATGGGACTGCCCGGCATGACAAACGAAAAACGGGCAAACAGACCGATGAACAGGAAAATAATCAAGGGATTGGACAGGGTGACAAAAAAGGCCGTAACGAAGTTGTGCAGGTAAGTTCCCCGCGTACCCGAAGACGGGCGAAGCGACTTCACCGGATTACTGCGGAAGGTATAGATACCAAAAGCCAGCAGCATGATGCTGCCCACCACCTGAAGAAAAATATGATGCTTCAGGATGAGTTCGTCCATGAAACTCATTCCGTATCCCGTAATCAACGCATAGCAAATATCACTTAATGCCGCCCCGACTCCCGTCACGAAACCAAACCAGCGCCCTTTGTTCAACGTACGCTGAATACAGAGCACACCGACCGGTCCCAAAGGAGCAGACACGACAATGCCGATAATCAATCCCTTCAGCAACAAATCAAGTATAGTAACCTGTTCAATCCAATTCATACTGCAAAGATGCTACTTTTTTACGAAAGTACCTACATTTTTATACGATTATCCTTAAGAGTATATCTGAAAAAACAAGAAATTCAGAAACCCTAAAGGAATAACAGGAAGACATTTCCCCATTTTTTACGTCTCCCGGCACAAAACCATATGTCTCCCCTACGGGAAACTTACAGCTCCGGCTGGAGAAACGTAAAGTTCACGTAAGGGAGACATACAACCAACAAGTCCGCTTTTCCCTCAATGAAGGGAGACTTTCGGTTTCCTATCACACAAAGAGTACGGCCAAAATACCCAGTCCGACTGCTACAATGGTAGAAATCAGTCCCGGCATCATGAAAGAATGGTTCAACACATATTTTCCGATGCGGGTGGTACCCGTGGTATCAAAATTGATGGCTGCCACCACCGTCGGATAATTCGGGATGAAAAAATATCCGTTGACTGCCGGAAAGAGGGCAATCAGCATATAGGGCGAAATGCCCAGTGCCATGCCCAGAGGAAGCAAGGCACGGATGGTTGCCGCCTGACTGAACAACAGGATAGACATGACAAAAAGCGCAATACCGAAAAGCCACGGCATATCAGTTACCAAACCGAATATATTTTCTTTGATGACGGCAATGTTACCGGAGATAAAGGTATCGCCCATCCACGCAATACCGAAAATGGCCACTACCGCCTGCATACCCGCATTGAAGACTGAGCTTTTGGCGGCCTTCATCCCACTGGTGCCAGTCAGCAGCAGAATCAGTGCGGCTACTGACAGCATGAGCACTTCAATGATGTGCGCCATCTGCATTACCACTACCCCCTCAGAGGTTTGAAACGACGGACGAAGACTATCTATGGAACCAAATAGCACAATACCCACCGTGGCACCTAAAAACAACAATACAGAAGTCAGTGCTTTGCCAGGATTAGCCACCTCAGCCGTACAATAATTGGCACCCGACAGTTCACCCGACTTCAAGCGTGCCTGATATACAGGGTCATCCTTCAGTTCCTTACCTACCCGCATGGAATAAATCGCACCGGCCAGTACACCCACCAAGGTGCAGGGAATGGAAATCTTCAAAATATCAAACAAAGTAATGTGATATCCAGCCAGTATACTCAACAGGGCCACCGTAGCCGCAGAAATAGGACTGGCAGTAATAGCCTGCTGGGAAGCAATGACGGCAATCCCCATCGGACGTTCCGGACGGATACCCGTTTCACGAGCCACTTCGGCAATAACCGGAAGTACGGAATAGGCCACATGCCCCGTTCCGGCAAAGAAGGTAAAGAGATAAGTCACCAACGGACTCAACAGCGTGATGCGCTGAGGATGGCGACGCAAGATTTTCTCTGCCCATTTCACCATCAAATCCAATCCTCCGGCAGCCTGCATGCAACCGGCAGCTGCAATCACTGCCACAATCATCAGCATCACATCAATAGGAGGAGTGGTGGGTTCAAGACCAAAGACAAAAGTAAGTATGGCCAGCCCCAAGCCTCCAAAGACTCCCAGACCGATGCCGCCAACACGCGCTCCGACAATAATTGCCAGTAACACAAACAGTAATTGTAACCACATAAACAGAAAGAGTTTTTTGATTTAAGGTGCAAAGATAGGCATATTCTGTGATAACTTTTATTTTTCTTCGTAATTCCGAGGATTTTCTCTACCTTTGTACCACTTTTAAAGCGCATTGAATATTCATTATAACATACAAGTGCTATGATTCTATTTTTCAGAACACCCACAAACAGTGTGATTGCCACGGAATGCAATCAGGAACTGAATGCTGAAGACGTCAAGAAACTATGCTGGCTGTACAGCGATGCCACTGTGGAAAACGAAGACAACCTGAAAGGATGGTTCATCGGCCCACGCCGTGAAATGATTACTCCATGGAGTACAAATGCGGTTGAAATCACCCAGAACATGGGTCTCAACGGTATCCGTCGTATCGAGGAATACTTCCCGGTGAAAGATGAAAACGCCGACCACGACCCGATGCTGCAACGTATGTATCACGGACTGGATCAGGAAATTTTCACGGTAGACATCAAACCGCAGCCTATCATATACATCGAAAACCTGGAAGAATACAACGAAAAGGAAGGTCTGGCGCTGTCACGCGAAGAAATGGACTACTTGATGAAAGTAGAAAAAGACCTGGGCCGCAAACTGACTGACTCGGAAGTATTCGGTTTCGCACAGATTAACTCTGAACACTGCCGCCACAAAATTTTCGGTGGTACGTTCATCATCGACGGACAAGAAATGGAGTCTTCTCTGTTCCAGATGATCAAGAAAACTACACAGGAAAATCCTAACAAGATTATCTCGGCTTACAAAGACAACGTAGCCTTTGCCGAAGGTCCGGTGGTAGAACAATTCGCTCCGGCCGATCACTCTACTTCTGATTACTTCATTATTAAAGATATCAAGACCGTCATCTCTCTGAAAGCGGAAACACACAACTTCCCGACTACCGTAGAACCGTTCAACGGTGCGTCTACCGGTACAGGTGGTGAAATCCGCGACCGTATGGGTGGTGGTAAAGGTTCATGGCCGATTGCCGGAACTGCCGTATACATGACTTCTTATCCGCGTACAGACGAAGGACGCGACTGGGAAAACATTCTGCCGGTGCGCAAATGGTTGTACCAGACTCCGGAACAAATCCTGATCAAGGCATCAAACGGTGCTTCTGACTTTGGTAACAAATTCGGACAGCCGCTGATTTGTGGTTCTGTACTGACTTTCGAACACGAAGAAAACAACGAAAAATATGCTTACGACAAGGTTATCATGCTGGCAGGTGGTGTGGGTTACGGCACACAGCGCGACTGCTTGAAGGGTAGCCCCGAAGCAGGAAACAAGGTCGTAGTCATGGGTGGTGACAACTACCGCATCGGTCTGGGTGGTGGTTCCGTTTCTTCTGTAGAAACAGGACGTTACTCTTCAGGCATCGAGTTGAACGCTATCCAGCGTGCCAATGCAGAAATGCAGAAACGTGCTTACAACGTGGTACGTGCATTGTGTGAAGAAGACGAAAACCCGATTGTATCTATCCACGACCACGGTTCTGCCGGACACGTAAATTGTCTGTCTGAGTTGGTGGAAGACTGCGGTGGTCTGATTCACATGGACAAGCTGCCTATCGGCGACGAAACACTTTCCGCCAAGGAAATCATCGCCAACGAATCACAGGAACGTATGGGCTTGCTGATTGACGAAAAAGCCATCGAACATGTACACAAGATTGCAGAACGCGAACGTGCACCGATGTACGTGGTAGGTGAAACTACCGGCGACCATCGTTTTGCCTTCGAACAGGCTGACGGTGTCCGTCCGTTCGACCTGGCCGTAGACCAGATGTTCGGTTCTTCTCCGAAAACTTATATGGTGGACAAGACTGTAGAACGTCATTATGAAAACGTTTCTTACGATGTCACCAAACTGAATGAATATTTGCGCCGCGTGCTGCAGCTGGAAGCTGTAGCCTGCAAGGATTGGTTGACCAACAAGGTAGACCGCTCCGTAACAGGTAAGATTGCCCGCCAGCAGTGTCAGGGTGAATTGCAGTTACCGTTGAGCGACTGTGGTGTGGTTGCCCTCGACTACCGTGGTGAAAAAGGTATCGCTACTGCACTGGGACATGCTCCGCAGGCTGCCTTGGCTAATCCGGAAGCAGGTTCTGTTCTGGCTGTATCAGAAGCACTGACCAACCTGGTATGGGCTCCGCTGGCAGAAGGAATGGACAGCATTTCATTGTCAGCCAACTGGATGTGGCCTTGCCGTGCACAGGAAGGTGAAGACGCCCGTCTGTACAAAGCAGTGAAAGCATTGTCAGACTTCTGCTGCGAACTGCAAATCAACGTACCGACCGGAAAGGACTCTCTGTCAATGACACAGAAATATCCGAACGGTGAAAAGATTATTAGCCCGGGAACCGTTATCGTTTCTGCCGGCGGTGAAGTTTCCGACATCAAGAAAGTGGTTTCTCCGGTCATGGTCAACAAACCGAAATCTACCTTCTATCATATTGACTTCAGTTTCGACCAGCTTCGTCTGGGTGGTTCTGCTTTCGCACAGTCACTCAACAAGGTGGGTGATGACGTACCGACCGTACAGAATCCGGAATACTTCCGCGATGCATTCCTGGCTGTTCAGGAACTGGTGAACAAAGGCTTGATTCTGGCCGGACACGATATTTCTGCCGGTGGTTTGATTACGACCCTTTTGGAAATGTGCTTTGCCAATACAGAAGGCGGTATGGAAATCAACCTCGACAAGATTAAGTGCGATGACATCGTGAAGATTCTGTTCGCCGAAAATCCGGGTGTAGTTATCCAGGTAGCCGACAAGCACAAGGCAGAAGTCAAGAAGATTCTGGAAGATGCAGGTGTAGGTTACGTGAAGATTGGTGTGCCAACCGAAGAACGTCACATCCTGGCAACTCTGCACGATGCAACTTACCAGTTCGGTATCGACTACTTGCGTGATGTATGGTATTCTACTTCTTACCTGCTCGACCGCAAGCAGAGCATGAACGGCTGTGCCAAGAAACGTTTCGAAAACTACAAGCAGCAACCGCTGGAATTTGTATTCGACAAGTCATTCACCGGCAAGCTGTCACAGTTCGGTCTCGATCCGAACCGTCGCACACCGAGCGGCATCAAAGCAGCCATCATCCGTGAAAAAGGAACTAACGGTGAACGTGAAATGGCTTACATGCTGTATCTGGCAGGCTTCGACGTGAAAGACGTAACAATGACTGACCTGATTAGCGGACGTGAAACACTGGAAGACATCAACATGGTAGTCTACTGCGGTGGATTCTCTAACTCCGACGTACTGGGTTCTGCCAAGGGATGGGCCGGAAGCTTCCTGTTCAACCCGAAAGCAAAAGCTGCCCTCGACAACTTCTACGCTCGTGAAGATACATTGTCACTGGGTGTCTGCAACGGTTGCCAGCTGATGATGGAACTGGGACTGATTACTCCGGAAGACAAGAAGAAAGGCAAGATGCTGCATAACGACTCACATAAATTTGAATCTAACTTCCTGGGTGTAACCGTACCAATGAACCGCAGCGTGATGTTCGGTTCACTGAGCGGCTCTAAACTGGGTATCTGGGTAGCTCACGGAGAAGGTAAGTTCTCATTGCCTTATCCGGAAGACCACTACAACGTAGTGCTGAAGTATTCATACGATGAATATCCAGGCAACCCGAACGGCTCAGACTACAGCGTAGCCGGTATCGCCAGCCAGGACGGCCGTCATCTGGCCATGATGCCTCACCTGGAACGTGCTTGCTTCCCGTGGGAGAATGCTTATTATCCGCTCGACCGCAAGAACGAAGACCAAATCACTCCATGGATGGAAGCCTTCGTTAATGCCCGCAAGTGGGTGGAAGCCAACCGCAAGAAATAATCCGGAACTACCGGAAAATAATATAAAGTGGAGGTGCACCTCAAGCGCACCTCCACTTTTTTTATCTTTTCTTCCGCACAATGTCCGGGATTTTCTTCCCGACATCTGAATGGATTCCTTTATTCATTCCATAAAAAAACGGTACACAAATCTGACTGTTCAGATTTATGCACCGCCTGTATTCGGAGTCCCTTTACACGGGTTTTCGTATCATATTCCCGCTTCGTTCAACTCTTATTGGAAAAGTTCCTTCAATTTCTCAGCCAAAGCCTCACCTCGCAAATTTTCACCTACCATCACACCGTCTGCATTAATCAGATACATAGTCGGTACAAATTTCACCTTATAGAGTGCAGCGACTCCTGTCTCATCCAAAAAGTTCGGCCAGGGAAGCCCCTCTTCTTTCAAAGCTTTCTCCCAATCAGCCTTCTTTTGATCGATAGAAATACTTACAATCTCAAAACCTTTTTCGCTATATTGTGCATACAGCTTCTTCAGGTTCGGAATCTCTTTCCGACACGGGTTGCACCAGGAAGCCCAAAAATCAATCAATACATATTTTTTTCCTTGTCGCAATGTGGAAAGGGCTACTTCCTTTCCTGATTTATCTTTAACCTTGAAATCGGGCACTACCGTACCTTCTTTACCTGCCGGATAAAGCTCTTCTTTTACCTTCTGCCCGTAGTACGACTCCTTGGCAGCAGAAGACAATGCTTCATACCAAGGTTTCATATCCTCACTCAAATAGCTGGTAAACGAAATCATCATCAAAGGTCCCCAGAAAGAATCCTTGTTGGCCATGACTACCTGATGATACAGTGAATCTACCGTAGTAAAAAATACCTTATCGGCAGCTGCCCTGGCTTTACCATCCTCACTCTGCCGAAGTTCCTTAATTTTCGCCTGATCCTTTGATTTATAAGCAGCCATCATCAAGCTGTCAAAAGCAGCAAATTTACGGGCATTAAAGGCATATAACGAATCCAGATACGTCCGCGCAGACAACAACGAATCATAACGCGCACTCAGCGGAGAACCCTTTACCGACAAAGAAGACAGATTATAGGAAACTCCCCCGTCAGATTCCTTCTTGGCCACCAGCTTTCCCGTAACCTCCATCTGGGCATTTTCCAACATAAGATTACGCGAACCATACGCATCTTTCACCAATAAATGAAAAGCTCTCGGCTCTTCCATTTTTCCTGTAAACACAAACTGCCCGTTAACTACCGTCGTATCGGCAAAAGGCAGTTCACTGTCATGGCTCCGGTACCAACTGCACATGCGTGCCGTCGGGCAAGCCTTCAATATTACCTTTCAACACATAGCCATCTACTTTCGGTTGACTGCCACATGACAGCATCATCAAACCTAAAATGGCTAAACCTGAGATTTTCTTCATTTTCATAATAATGTTTATTTAATTGATGCCCTAACTCATAAATCTGTAAAGAATAAGTAAGTCCAGTAGGGTCATCTTTCAAATAATAGATACTGGAAATATTACCAAGCAAAATAGCTTCCAGTTCTTGATACTGACATCGATACGTAGCTTCTATCCCTTCAAAAAAATAATGTAATGCTGAATAGTAATCCCTATGAATATTGCTGGCATAAAGTCCCATTCCATTATATATAGAACATAAAGCAGAATCATTCTTCTCACTTTCGGCCAATAGTTTAGCTTGCCCAAGATGATTTATTGCAGTACTATCTCCCAACATAATATATGCCTGCCCCAATCCAATATGTGCATAAAGAATACCAAACTTATAATCTTGCTTTTCATATCCTATCTTAAACAGTCTTTCCCCATATTCTATGGCTTTATGATAATCGGCCTTATGCAAATAAAGAAAACATAATTCTTTCAAGGCTCTCATATCTTCAGGATTGCGCTTCAATATCTGTTCCTGCTGCTGAATGGCAGGAAGAATCGTTTCTTGTGCAGGAATCCGAACTTGTATTCCAATAATCAAAAAAATAATTAGTATGTATTTTAGTTTCAAATTCATCCAGTTATTCTCTCTCCTAATATAACACTTTTATCACACAAAGACATATTTCAGTTCATTTTGACACCCTACAAATAATTATAAAATCTTTTTGCAGTATTTATCTCTCTGTTTTATTCCATGCAAACTTACGGAAAATCTTTCTTTTTATACCCATATCAGCAGAAAAAATCAAGGCAAATACCCCAATGACTCTTTTACACTTCCCTCTTGAGTTGGATATAAAAACATTTAAGGAACAGAAACAAACGACTTTACCATAAAGATTTTTGTTGCAAAAAGAGGAAGTATTCTTTCATCCCCTTTATTTATGTCAAAAAAGAATGCATTTATGTTGGATTTTGTAAATATAAACCGTACTTTTGCTTGCGTAGCTAAAAGAACATTCAAAAAACTTATAAAATAAGATAACCATGAAAGAAATAGACTGGTCGAATCTGTCTTTCGGATACATGCGGACAGATTACAATGTACGTTGCTACTATCGCGACGGGAAATGGGGAGAACTCGAACTCTGTTCAGAAGAAACATTGAACATTCACATGGCTGCCACTTGTCTGCACTACGGACAGGAAGCTTTCGAAGGACTGAAAGCTTATCGCGGAAAAGATGGTAAAATCCGTATCTTCCGTCCTGAAGCTAATGCAGAACGTCTGCAAAGCACTTGCCGGGGTATCCTGATGCCAGAACTTCCGACTGAAAAATTCTGTGAAGCTGTGAAGAAGGTAGTAAAGGCCAACGAACGCTTCATTCCTCCATACGAAAGCGGTGCTTCTCTTTACATCCGTCCGCTGCTGATTGGTACAGGTGCACAAGTAGGTGTACATCCTGCCAGCGAATACATGTTTGTGATATTCGTCACTCCGGTAGGCCCGTACTTCAAGGGTGGATTTGCCACTAACCCATACGTGATAATCCGCCAGTACGACCGTGCGGCACCACTCGGAACTGGTACGTTCAAAGTGGGTGGTAACTACGCTGCCAGCCTCCGCGCCAATAAAATGGCACACGATGCAGGGTATGCCAGCGAATTCTATCTGGATGCAAAAGAAAAGAAATACATCGACGAATGTGGTGCAGCCAACTTCTTTGGTATCAAGAACAATACCTACGTTACTCCGCTGTCTACCTCTATCCTGCCCTCTATCACCAACCGCAGCCTGATGCAGCTGGCTGAAGACATGGGAATGAAAGTAGAACGCCGTCCAATTCCGGAAGAAGAACTGACTACCTTCGAGGAAGCAGGAGCTTGCGGTACAGCAGCCGTAATCAGCCCTATCGGCCGAATTGATGACCTGGAAAACCAGAAATCATACGTTATTGCAAAAGACGGCAAACCAGGCCCTATCAGCGAGAAACTATATCACAAGTTGCGTGGTATCCAGTACGGTGACGAAGCTGATCCATACGGATGGGTAACTGTATTAGACTAATAATTATCCTTTTTACCATAAAAAAGTCCGAAGCAAAACACGTTTCGGACTTTTTTTATAATATACAACTTCTGACATAGACTATCTCTTCTCAAACGAACGGAAAAAGCGCAATAGCTCTCCATTCGCCCGATTATCGATTTCCGTCTCTCGCATCTCTTCAAACAAATTTAGGGTAGCAGGGCATTCCCCACAAATATCAATACCTATGACCTGCTCTTGCCGAAATACAACGGCCAACAACTGTTCCAGCTCTGATAAAGTCAGTGAGCCTTGATCCCAGTTGGTTATCGCAGAAGAAGGGTCCAGCACATCCTTGTCGATAGAAATATAGACAGGTTCATTCACATGCTCAGAGGCAAACGCTTTCCAACCTGCTTCCTGATCCAAAGAAGACTCACTATAAAAATGGATACGGTCGCCATATTCCTTTGGAACTTCCTGCAGCAAACGGTCTGAAGCACCGGCTATAATTACCTTCTTACAATTCGCATTCGTATCAAGCACATCTTTTACCCAACTTCCACACGACAGGATATGCTCAAATAAAGGAGGCTGCATGTCAGGATGGTGGTCAAACACCAGCAAAGCAAATGGAGTAGTCAGCTTATCGGTCCAGAATTTCGTCACATAATGATAATTTCCTGAATCTATAAAATGAATTCCCTGCGGAGAATAATCCGCTATCATACGCTGTAAAGCAGAAGCTCCTTCTTCGTCACAATAGCATTCAGTTCCATTCAAATGCTGGCAATCCAGCCACACAAACTGACGATTCCGGGCAAAAGACTCATAATTGTACACGCCTGTAAAATTCATCACAACCACCGGTTTCGAATTCCGGCTAAATACTGCTTGAGATTGATGATTCATATACTTTCCTCCCACTCTTCAAAATATGCCTTAAAAACGAGGAAGAGAGACTGACACCGGAAACTCTTTCCCCATTGTCTATAGGCCATAAACAGAAAAAAGCTGTAACCAAATAGTTACAGCTTTTTATCTCGGCACGGGAAGAGAGGCTCGAACTCTATGGAAACTTTCTTCCTCCTTCCCTATCTTGATATTCAAGCTGTTACGTTTTCGAATTATGTGATTATTTTATATTGTTTGTCCCAAATCTGTCCGACTTTCAGCGGAGTTAACTAGCTGATTCATTTGCTCTAAGAGTAGAATTCTTTTATCTTTCTCTTCAAGCAGACGTTCCAGCAATTCGATTTTTTCTTTGTACTGCTGCTCATTATCTCCATGAGCTGATGGATAAGCCTTGAAAGGTTTCTCCCGTTCAAAGAACACGTCCATCGACACCCCGAAAAAATCCGCCACTTTCTCCAAACGTTTCACGGTGGGATTCCCGTTGACAATCTGAGCCAAAGAAGCATTGGCTTCAGTACCAAGGTATCTTAAAAGCTCCTTGTTTGTAACCTTCTTATCTAACAATAATTGTTTGATAACATTACCATTATACATTGTATTATCATTTTTATCTCTTTCAAAAAATATATCTATAGATACATTGAAAAAATCAGCAATCTTCTCTAATGTATTGCAGTTAGGAACGTTTGTTCCTTTTATTATATTATCAAGAGTGGCTTTTTGTATATCAGCATAACGATAAACATCAGCTTTCTTAACCTTCCTCTCTCGTATTAATTGTTCTATGATATATCCTTTGAACATACTTGCTTTAATTCTTATTTAATAGAATTTGTATTGTACGTTCCTTTTCAGACAACAATTCTTTAAGATGTTCAATTTCCCTTTGACACTCGTTCAATCTTATATCTCCTGAAACTAGATTTCCATTACCATTTACACTATGACCTATACTTGAATGAGGCATTTTCTCATTATCAAAGAAGTAATCTATTGATACTCCGAAAAATAATGCTATCTTTTCTAATCTCTTTGAACCTATATCTGAGCCTTTTAAAACGTTTTCTAGAGTTTGCACAGATATACCAACCTTTTCACAGAAACCCTTCTTAGTCAATCTGTTGCTTTCTATTAATTCAACTATTCTTTGAGGTACAAGCATATATTATTTAATTTTTAGTCATTCTAAATATCAATAAATATTGAATATACAATAAACAATACTTTGATTATTATCAATAAATCTTTAAGTTTGCACTATAAAATTAATAATTAAATCAATAGCAAATAATATAATCATCTAAAAAGTAACAGAAATGGTAATATCTAACTATTATTTATCTCTATCGGGTAAAGTGAAAAGTAAGTTCATTCAAGATGTGATTGAATTGTGCGGAATATCCTACCCTTCTTTCTTCTACAAGATGAGAAACAATTCATGGACCAAACTTGAACGCGAAGCGATAGAGAGGTTTATTCAAGAAAATGAGAAATCAAGTTGAGTTCTACAACACGCCATCAGGCTATGTAATGTGTGATGACGGCAACTATACGACTCGGCTATCAGAATCCAGCCGGGAAGTAGTGGATGAATTGCTTGATACCATACGAGAGTGTTATTCCGATGCGTACCGCGCACTTGAACAATGCTATTCCAAGTCAAGCAAAAATTCCAGATACCAAAAATTCAGAATAGTGAATCGCTTCATACGATGTAATTGTGGAGAACTGGATACCCAAAAGATAGATTTTATCGACGGGAATATCAATATCGAGCAAGTACATTGTCCTCTGAGAGGTTCCGGTGACTGTCAGTATGAGAATGTGATATGCAATCCCAAACGTACATCAGCCCTTACCGTAAGACAGCTACAAATAGCAGCTGCACTAGCCGAAGGACTTACCCCACAGGAAGTATCAGACAGATTATATATCTCAATCCATACGGTACACAATACCATACAGGCAATTAAGGTAAAACTAAACCTCAAGAATACAAGTCAAATTATTACCTGGTATAACAATTTTGAATTATGATAGATACTTTATTAATAGCTATTGTAATGGTTACAGATACCACTACAATGAAAACAAGATTCCAATCTGCTTTTCGGGATGTCGATATGGTATTCAAAGTCAGAAAAATGGTATATGAAGAATCAAAAAAACAGAGTAAAATATACTGGTTCCCTATTAACGTTTTCGAGAAAAAGGAGGATTGATTATGGCATGTAATTGTTTTGAAGAAGCAAAGGAAAAAGTGAGGGAGGCCACAGGTGACCCCCATGCAATGATACGAGGTGTATTTACGCCTATTAACGGAAAGATACATTTACTTCCTTCTATAGAGGTTTTATATCGAAAGAAAAAGAAGGATGGTACCTTTTGTAAAAGTCAAAGCAATATTGAATTAACTTACCAGTACTGCCCTTTTTGTGGGAAGAAAATTATAGAGGATGACTGATGAAAATATAGTAGTATGGAAAAAATAAGTTTTTTATGCGATAAAGAAATTACTGATATACTAAAGATGACAATCGAAAAAACGCATAATAAATGTGTATTACGTATCATAAAGATTGAGGAGCATGCTGAATATAAGGATATGTCGAAATTTACTGTTGAATATGCCGATCCTTGGCTTTTGATTGGCTTGGGAGAAGAAATAGCAATATCTCGTCTGGTAAAAAGAGGAATATTATGACAGACCGTACAAAAAATACAAATCCGGAAATATCGGCCGAGATAGCCGGTATCGGTTATCTCTCTCCAAGAGGAGAAGAACTGAAGGAAGTGGCCCAGATGGAACTTAGCTTTGTCAGGGAACATATTCAAGGCTACACAGAGAATGAACGGATATTTATTCTTGATGTGCTGAATGGGTACATAGCAGGAGTTTTATTAGAGAATGAACAACACGAATTAAAAGGATGAGTATGGGAAACATGAAATTACACAAAATGGAAGAATGGGAATCCGTCTTCCATACCAAACAAATTGAGCACGTCTATTACACTTCTGACATGCTGGTACGTAAGGTGACCGGTTACATTATAATATGCCGAAAATCGTTGAATAACGGTATCTCAAGAAATACACCCCGGCGAAAACGAGTCCGATGGGATGGCTATGGACGTTGTTACAACATCAACAACAATACCCGTCTGCGTGACCACGACATACACTTCTAATCTATCTTTTATAAAGCCGGCAAATACCTGATATTTGCCGGTATCCAAAACACTCTAAAACATGATTTCCAACTCAGACATAGAAAAGATTCTTGACCGTGCCGACATAGTAGACGTAGTAGGACAATTCGTCCAGCTGCAACGGTCCGGAGTCAGATACAAGGCATGCTGTCCGTTCCATCAGGAAGACACCCCGTCCTTCATGGTAGACCAGACACGCGGCTTATGGTACTGCTTCGGTGCTTGCAAAGAAGGTGGCAACGTCATTAAGTTTGTGGAGAAAATAAATAACATGAACTTCCCAGAGGCGTGTCACTGGCTGGCCGACAAATACGGCATCGATATAGAAGACAAGAAAGAAGAGAAAAATCCGGAAGAGATAAAGGCAATTCGCAAACGTGCGTCCATGTTCGCAATAAATGAATTTGCGGCTCAATACTTTCTTGCGAACCTGCAAAAAACAGAAGCTGACGCTGCACGGGCCAAAATCAAACAGAGATGGGGTGAGCAATATCCTCAGGAGCAGGGTATCGGTTATGCACTTCCTTCCTGGTCCGCTTTTGCAGACGCAGCCATCAATGCCGGATACTCTGCCGACCTGATGGTAGAGTGCGGACTGATCCGGAAGCGCAAAGAGGGTGACGGATATTATGACTTCTATCGTGACCGTATCATGATACCCATCCGCGACCGGTTCCGGAACATCATCGGGTGGACTGCCCGCGACATGAGCGAAGTAGATGGTACCCCCAAATACCTCAACTCCTGCCAAAGCGATATATATGACAAGTCCGACAGCATATTCGGTATTGACAACGCCATCAGGCAGGCTGCCAAAGAAGAAAAGTTTTATTGCGTAGAAGGTGCCCCCGACGTAATGCGCCTGCAATCCATCGGCGTAAACAACACCATTGCCTCACTGGGTGCTGCCTGGACAAAGAAACAGTTCTACCAGATTAAAAGGTATGCCACTTCCCTTTGCTTCCTTCCGGACGCGGACGCCATCAAACCAGGCGAACAATACGGTACCGGAATAGCAGCCGTCATCAAGTCCGGCCAACTGGCTATGGAGTGCGGTTTCTCCGTATCCGTAAAGGAGATTCCCTGTGGTGAAGGAAATACGAAAAATGATCCGGACTCTTACTGTACCAGCCGTACCAAGTTCAAAGACCTTGACGAAGTAGATTTCATCACCTGGTATGCCGGATATGCCTTCAAGGCTGACGGTACCACCGAGGACAAAAGTTCAGCCGTATCCAAGATCGCCCAGATGGTGGCCATGGTTGGCGATGAAGTCAAAGAACAAATGTACCTGGAGCAGCTGAAGAAAATCTATAACCATAAGAATCTTTGGCTTACGGCCATCAACCGTGAAAAGAAAAAAATTTCCGAATCCAAGGCAGACAAGACACAGACCATCAACCGAGATTTGCTGGCCAAATATGGGTTCTTTGAGTCCAACAACTGTTATTACTCGACCAACGACGGGAAAGAATATCAGTGGTCAAACTTCGTGATGCAACCGATGTTTCACATCAAGGACTCTCTTAATCCCAAGCGATTGTACCGCATCAAGAACCAGAACCGCCAGGAAGAAATCGTAGAGATGAAACAGGAAGACCTGGTGTCGTTATCAAAGTTCAAACAGAAGGTCGAAGGACTGGGTAACTATATCTGGCTGGCTACCGAAAAAGAAATGACACGCCTGAAGATGTATCTTTATGAACAGACGGAAACCGCAGTGGAGATTACCCAGTTAGGGTGGCAGCGCAAAGGATTCTATGCGTTCGGCAATGGAGTATTTGACACCGAATGGCATCCGGTAGACGATTATGGCATCGTTCGCCTGGGCGATAAAGGAAACTACTACCTTCCGGCCTCCAGTCTGATTTACCGGGACGATGACAAGCTGTTCCAGTTCGAACGGCGATTTGTCCACCTGAACTACTCAGGCATCTCCATGAGAGACTACTTTTCCAAACTGGTAGGAGTTTTCGGAGATAATGCAAAAGTGGGTATCTGCTTCCTCCTGGCCACATTGTTCCGCGATGTGATTACCGGTTATACCAAGAGCTTCCCCATCCTGAACCTATTCGGACCGAAAGGTTCAGGAAAGTCAGAGCTCGGTCACAGCCTGATGTCCTTGTTCATTATCGACAACACACCTCCCAACATTCAGAATGCCACTATCCCGGCACTGGCCGAACTGGTAGCACAATGTTCAAACGCCCTAGTACATATTGATGAGTTTAAAAATAACATTGACATCGACAAACGCGAATACTTGAAAGGTTTATGGGATGGAGCCGGGCGCAGCCGTATCAACATGGACAGAGACAAGAAGCGTGAGATAACAGCCGTTGACTCAGGAGTCATCCTTTCCGGACAGGAGATGGCAACAGCTGATATAGCTCTCTTCAGTAGACTTATATTCCTGACGTTTTCCAAATCAGAATTTACCGATGCGGAAAAGAAACGATACAGCGAACTGGTAGACATTCGCAAACGAGGCCTGTCACACCTGACCCTTCAAATATTGCGTCATCGGGCCAAGATGGAGCAACAGTTCGTCAGCAACTTTCATTCCTGTTTGTCTGACATTATTGAAGGACTGGGGGCGGAGAAAGTGGAAGACCGAATCTTGCGTAACTGGATCATACCGCTGGCAGCCTTCAGAACGCTCGAAGGTGTACTTGACTTGCCGTTTTCATACCAGGATATTCGCAAGGTTACACTGGATGGCATAGTCCGCCAGAACGCAGAATGTAAAAGCAACAATGAACTGGCCAACTTTTGGAATGTGGTATCTTATCTGCAGCAGGATGGTGAGATATTTATCGAAGGTGACTACCGTATAGAATATGTCAATAAGTTCAAAAGCAACCTGATAAAGATCGAGCAGCAGTACCAGGAACCCAAGGCCATCCTGATGATGCGCAAGAACCGCATCTTCATGCTGTATAAAAAGTTCGGCAAGCAGGTTGGCGATTCAATTCTTCCGGAAGGCTCGCTGGTGTACTACCTGGAGAACTCCAAGGAATACATGGGTAAAAAGAACTCAGTCCGGTTCAAAAACATACAGCGTGGTGTGGAAGTTCAGAAAATAGAAACGACTCCCACCGGAGGAATATCCTACAAAAAGACCTCGACACCGGACATTGCCCTGTGTTTCGATTACAAGATGATTAAGGATACTTATAATATTAACCTCGAGGTAGAGGTGGAAGGCAATGAGACCACAAGTGATGATTTAGATGAGTAATAAAAATGGTTTTAGAGTTGTAGAAAGGCGTGGCGTCGTGAGGACGCTGCGCCTTTTTTATATGCTCGGAGCAGTACTCACCCTTTTTCAAATGGGGTGAAAAGGCTTCTACACTTTCTACACCTTCTACAATGTTAATAATGAGATATTTATATATTCTACATACATTCTACAAACCTTCTACAAAATTCTACAAAATGCCGTTTTTGTTAAAACCTTCTACAAATTACTTCATTTTCTACATAATTTCTACAATTGTAGAAGCCTTATAAAATTATAAACTATTGATTACCAGTATATTTTATTTTCTGTAGAAAGTGTAGAAGGTGTAGAAGGCAAAAAGTATGTCATATCTGGAAATATACTTTTTGCTTTTAGAGCAGATTAATGACAAATTTATTCATCTAAAAAGTAATATATATATTATATTTGTAATAGATAATCAATTCATTATGAGCCACATTGTGTTTTATATCAAACTGGAGCCCTATTTAAAGCAATGGCTTCACAATAGCCTGGGAAATCCGGTGGTATTTCCACCGCAGAGTAATGAGAATGCTGTCATCCGCCGGTTCCTCCGGAAAAGACCACCGGAAGTTCAGCCGGAAATGGCAGAAGACGAATTGACAGCCATCGTCATTCCCGACAGCAAAGCCAAACCGCCGCAATATTATAACTACCTGGGCAAAAAAGCCAAGGCAGCTGTAAAGGAGACCATCGAAGACCTGTTCCGGGCGAACCTCTGGAATGAGATGAGCGACCTGACTAAGCGCGATTGCGGCCTGAACAAGACCATCGCTGCCTGGTGTGAAATGCACGGCATCGATGACGAATATTCGGAGACTGTCAGACAGAAATACTACCGTATGAGGACCAGTTATAGCCGGAGAGGTATCTTTTTAGGTTCTTTAACCAGAAAACACTCGGATGAGTAGGCCGTTTTTGTACAAACCCAAACAACACCGAACACACTTAATCCAATAACGATAATCATGGTACATCTGATTCAGAACATTAGAAAAGTAGAATGCATCGAGGCCTATCACCTTCAGCATTCAGACATCATAGCCGACCGGGGAGTATGGCTGAATGTCTACCAGCAATTCAGCCCAATTTCAACCATCGGGCTGAGTTCAGTCGAGATTTCCGACAAAATCGAGAACAAACAACGCATTTTCACCACCAAACTCACCATGTTCCGGTCAAAGAAGCTGCTACCTGGTGCCAAAAAGCTCTGCTTCAAGGTAACAACCGTCACCGGCTCCCAGTTCCTGATTGGTTCATCCGAAAAACCCTACCCCGTCATACAAAACGAAGAGACTTTTCCGTCCGAAGCCAGTGGACGGGCAGGTGTTACCGTCACAGTAACCCTGACCTCCCCTATTCCGATGCTTGCCATATTAGATTAGAGTCTTTTTATGCAATATATATAAGGTATAATATTGCGTAGACTAATTTTCGACAACATGGATTATAGTATTAGTATTGATTCACACATCGGTCCTTGGGGATATTCAAAGAACTATATCCGAAGCCAGATGTCAGGTTTGAAAAACAAGCCTGTCAATGTGCGTGTATCGTCCCTCGGTGGCTCGGTGGACGATGCGCTCGACATCCGGCAGCAGTTTCTTGATCACGGCAACGTGACTTGCTACCTGTATGGATACGTAGCCAGCGCGGCTACCATCCTGGCTACCGGTGCCAAGAAAACCTGCATGTCCAGATATGCATTCTATCTTATTCATAAGGTGTCAAACTGGGTGGATGCTTGGGGCAACTACAATGCCGACCAGATTCAGCAGCTTATCGACGACCTGAAGGCTAACAAGCTGGAGAATGACAAAATGGACTTGGTACTGGCCAACCTCTACGCCAACAAGTGCAAGAAAAAAGTGGATGACATTCTTCCAATCCTGAAAGAAGGACGCTGGCTTACTGCTCAGGAAGCACTTGAATACGGATTCATTGACGAAATCGTAGAAGACGGCTCAAAACTGAACTTCGACGATGCCATGAAGACCCGCTTCAACATGTTCCATCTTCCGGCATTGCCCGCGATGGAGGACAAGACCGAAAGTCCGGAAGCAGAAACCGCACCCAGTTGGTTCAACAATTTCGTGAACAAATTATTCAAGGGACACCAGCCGGATACTCCACAGGCACAAAATAAACCACTCAATCATTCAACAACACAAATGAAAAAGGATTATCAGAAAGTCAATTCCATCTTGAAAATCGAGGGTGTGGAAGTTGACAAGGATGGTAAGGTAACGCTTACCGAAGAACAGGTCAAGGCCCTCAATGACCGCATCACCAATCTGGAACAGGAATCTTCTGATAAAGACAATCAGATTTCAGAACTGAAGAAGCAGAATGAAAACCTGAAAAAAACCGATGGTGAAGACACCACTCACATTAATGGTGACGAAGGTGAGGATGATGACCTCACAAAGCTCAACACAGCACAAGAAATGTTCAACAACGTAAAAGAATTGTTATAATATGGCAGATACAAAAGGTTACATACAGATTACTGATGAACAGCTTGCCAAGTCGGCTGTCAAGTATAGAAAAGAATTGCTTATGATGCCTGTTCTTGCCATGGCTTCAACTTTGCAGCACATGTCTCAGAGACCTGGTGTTATAGGGAAAGAGACTGTAGGTGAAGTTAATGGTGACATTGAACTCGGGCCGTATGATGAAGGGCGTGTTGATGAAAATGGTGTATCCATTGATCCGCGTACATTAGAGACTTTCTTAGGTAGCGTAGTGAAAAAGTTTTCCCCGAACTCTGTATGGCAAACAGTTTATGGCAACTTGATTTCAAAGGGGGAAGCTTTAAAGAATGTCGACATCACCCGTCAGGTTCTTGCTTTCCTTTCTGCTAAACTCGGAGCTAATCTTAATGCTGTCTTATGGTCTGCTAAACGTAATGAGAGTGGAACAAAATCAAAAGACCTTTTTAATGGTTTTGATACCATCACAAAAACAGAAATGGACGCTTCCAAGATTTCTACAGACCTTAAAAACATGTTTACTATCGAGGCTATCAGCAAAGACAATGCTGTGGATGTTTTAAAGGAATTCTACCGTGCTGCCGACCCTGTGTTGCGAGAAACTCAAACTAAACTGTTTATTCCTCAGGGTGTTTATGACAACTATGTAGACGATTATCAGGCTACCGTTGGCCATGTTCCTTATAATACGTCATTTGAGAAGACGTTTCTCGAAAGTTCTAACAATAGATGTGAGCTGGTTCCTCTGGCTAACAAAGCCGGTTCCGCTTTCATTCACCTTACTACAAAAAGTAATATGCTTGTTGGTTACGGTAATGGTGCTGATAAGGAAACGATTCTGGTAGAAAAGCATCATCCATTCAAACTTGATTTTGTTGCTACCATGTTTTTTGGTGCTGAATTTGAAACAATTTCTAAAGAGCGTCTGCTGGTGGGTACCATCGACGGTACAACTCCAGTTCTCGCTGGCATAGGAGGGTAAATTATGGCAGTAGATTGTACAAGCAAAGGGATGTACGAATCCCTTTCCTGGTGTCCAGGTCAAACCTCGCAGCCAGGTATCAGACGTAAGGTTTTCTTCATTCCGAAAAGCTGGATTGAAAAATGGCCGGTGCTTCCTGACATTGACGGAGCGGAGAGCATGGCAGCATTAGCCACATACGAAGGCGACTTTGTGCTGGCGGCAGACAAGAAATGGCAGTACCTGGAGGTATTGACCACCAAATCCAACATTACCTCTGATTCACAAGGTGAAAAGCCTTCCAAAACGATTCTTAACAAAGCCACATTGTTATATGCTGGTACAGACGAAGAAGCATCAGGATTTTGCCGACAGGCAAATAATGATGAGATGATTTATCTATGCCAGCAGCGTAACGGAAAGTTTCGTGTGATAGGTTCAGAAGCTTATGATCCTGATACAACAATCTCCCAGACCTCCGGCGAAGGAGAAACAGGTACAGCAGGAACCACCCTCACGGCACAGTGTACGGACATTTGCCCGTCACCGTTCTACACAGGTAAAATCGAAACAGAAGATGGCGACATCTCCGGAGCGGATGGTAGCGCAATCCTTCCGGGTGGATAATAATAGGAGACTACAGTTATGTACATAGATGAACAGTTAACCATAAACATGCAAGGCTGGCTCAATACGGAGCCGGCCAAGCGTGACTTGATGAAAGGTGCGGAAATGGTACTCAAGCTGACCCGTAACCGCATCCTTTATCAGAATATTTCCCACAATCCGCAGAAGTTTGCAAGCAAGATTGAATATGAGCTGAAGAAACATCTGGCCATCCGCCTGGACCGAAAGACGATTCAGGACGTAGTCAAGATGGACAAAGAGCTGGTTCCGGCCGTAGCTGAAACACTGGCCACCTTCCAACCTGAAATCAGTTCCGACGACGACACGCCGCAGGAGGCGACCATTGCCAAAGGCAAACGCGCGGATCATGATTCACTACCCGAAGAAATCCGTCAGCTGTGGGAAGACAACAAAGACATCTACTTCCGCCTGAAGCAGACTTTTGAAACTTTGAAAACCATGAAGGATGCTCTTCCATGCGACAGATACGAATACCTGAAGCAACTGGAAGAGCTGGATGCCAGATATCGGGATAACATGAACAAGTACGACCATTTCAATCCGGACACTCAGGGTGCCGGCGGTGCAGAAGGTGAATCACCTGAAGACCCTGCTGAAATGGCCAAAAAAGTCAGCGCAGCCCGCGGCTATCTGTCAGACAACAAGAAGAAACTGGCAGAGCTGAAGGAATCCGGAGACCAGGAGAAGTACGAGAAGCTGCTGGCCAAAGTACAGCAGAGATACGACTTCCTTATCTCCACCGGAAACAACGTAGGAGAAGACCAGGTGAATGCCTTACGTGAATTAGGGTTGAAAGCATGAAACATGTAAACCGATTGCTGAAGCCGTTATCCGATGTGCCGTTACAGGCGTACCTGGATAACCGGCTTCAGCTTTTTGATGTCCTCGAGTTCATCCTGTCACAGACCGGACCGGCTAAAGTCTACGTGTCCACCTTCTCTACTTCCGAGGAGTTCTTGCGCAGATTGTTCTCCCTCCGAAAACGGCAGCTGATTCTTCACTCTGTCCTGATGGCCGACCTGAAGGCAGCTAAGAAGACTGTAAATCTGTACACCTTTATGTCTTCCGTGTTCGATGATGTGTACCTCACGGAGAATCATTCCAAGGTACTGCTTATCGAGAACGACCGCTGGATGGTTACAGTCGTTACCAGCCAGAACCAGACGCGAGGAAACCGGACCGAATGTGCGATGATCACGACGCAGCCTAACATCTTCCTTACCTTACGAGACCAGTTTTCCGAAATTATTAATACCCGTAGCATACACCTCAATGGAATTCACTTCAGCACAGATTGACAGAATCAAAGAACTTGCCACGATGCTCACCCCGGTATCGGATATTGCAGTCCTGATGGACGTAGACGAACGCCGTTTGCGAGAAATCATTTCCGACAAGTCCCATCCGGCCAGCATAGCCTATCGCAAAGGGAAAGCCGAACGGGCATTGCAGATCCGGCAAAACGAGCTGGAGCTGGCCGAAGCCGGAAGCCCGCTGGCGGTGCAGCTTGTGGGTTCCTACATCCGTGACATGGATTCCGACGAAGACTTATAACTATGCCATTACCCGCAACGATTGATATTGCCAAAGAAAACCTCTTCGCCTCGGTCGACGAGATGCGAGAGCGTAACATTCCCGAAGTCATCCAGCAGCGTCTGCTCCGGCTTCGGGACATGTATAATTACTGGCTCCAGTACCCGCGCATACGGGAACAGGAAATAGTGCTCGAGCTTCAAAAGCGATACCAGATACAGAAGTCAGCTGCCTACGAAGACATCCGCATCATCAAATACCTGCTGGGTGATTTGAACAAGGCCACCAAGGACTACCATCGCTACCGCTTCATCCAGCGCAACGAAGAGAGTTACGAGATGGCCAAGCGCATGAAGGACGCCCGGGCAATGGCCGCCTGTGACAACTACTACGCCAAGTACATGCAGCTCGACAAGGAGGATGCCAAGGACTTAGGCTACGACAAGATTGTGGTGCAACCCTTCCAGCCGGACAGCGACCCGACGATTATCGGAATTAAACCGATACCGAACATCCGGCAGCGCATTGCGGATAAGATAAAGCAGTACATGAATGAGGATGTCCAGGACATCCAGTTTGAGGATGCCGACTTCAACGAAGACGACATTTTCAACCCTAAAAAATCACAGGAGGCACCCGAACCATGAGAGAATACTTCCATGACACCCAGCAGCAGGTCCTATTCACCCCGGCAAAAGACATAGTGCTTTGTGCCGGACGTGGTTGGGGGAAAGGTCCGATTCATGCCGCCATCAACCTGCGCAACATGCAGCGCATGCCAGGAAGCATCACAGGCTTTGTGGCGGCCAACTGTAAGCGTGCCCTCACCAATACCATCCCGTCCATGCTGATCCACTGGCAACGCTGGGGATTCAAGCGCGACGTACACTGGACTATCGGCAAGAAACCGCCGAAGTCCTGGGGATGGGGTGAACCCATCTTCCAGCCCGACAACTGGGAGAATGTCATTTCCTTCTACAACGGCTCGATAGGTTACATCATCAGCCAGGACCGTTCCGGAACATCCAACTCCTTTTCACTGGATTACCTGGACATCGATGAAGCAAAGTACATCGACTTCGAGCAGCTGAAGGACGAAACTCTTCCGGCAAACCGTGGTAACAAGCAATATTTCGGACATCACTACTTCCACCATGGCATGCTGATTACCTCCGATATGCCGGTCACAAAGAAAGGTTCCTGGTTCCTGGACTACGAAAAGAAATGCGACCCGGAACTGATTGAAGTCATCCAGGCGACAGTACATGAGATTTGGCGGACAAAGAAACGCATCCGCGACCTTCAGGCTAAATCAGAACCCGTTCCTTTGTACCTGAAGGACTATCTGCGCACCTTGAACCGTGACGTATGCCGGATGGGTTCTGTAGCAGTCCTGTACCGCGAGTTCTCCACGATTGAGAACATGCAGCTGCTGGGTGAAGCATTCATTAATCAGATGAAGCGTGACCTTCCCCCACTTACCTTTCAGACGGCCATCCTGTGCAAGCGTATCGGTATCAGCAAAGACGGCTTCTACTCCAGCATGACGGAAGGGCACAAATACAATGCGACTGACTTCAGCTACCTGGACAGCCTGGAATATCAGTTCGACAAAATCAAGGAGCCTTCCTGCCTGATGGATGCAGACCTCGATAGGGATAAGCCCATCTGCATCGCCTTTGACTTTAATGCCAACATCAACTGGCTGGTAGCCGGTCAGCCGGACCGGAACCGGCTGAAGGTGATTAAATCTTTCTGGGTAAAATACGAACGTAAGCTCGAGGCCCTGGTGGATGACTTCTGCAAGTATTACCGACACCAGCGACGCAAGGAAGTGATATTCTATTACGACAGTACGGCCTTAGGCTCAAACTATGCGGTCAATGACGAAGACTTTCATTACGTCATCGAGCGTGCTTTCCAGGACAGAGGTTGGGAGGTACGTTCTGTCTATATAGGTCCCCCGATGAAGCACATCGAGAAGTGGCTGCTCCTCAACCGTATGTTTGCCGGAAAGGCTAAGCTCATCCCCTTCTTCAACGAACAGAACAACGAAGACCTGCTTATCTCCGTGCAGACTGCAGGCGTGTACAACGGCGGCAAAGACAAGCGGGGTGAAAAGCTGGCAGAGACAGAAGAAGACCAGCTTCAGGCGAGAACGGACGGTTCGGATGCATTTGATACACTGTGCATCGGCTGTGAGCGTTTCCCCCAGATGACATTCGACATGTTTGTGACATCCTCTATGTAGTTTTCAATAAGCTAATTAGTTTTATTCTTAGGGTAAGCCCTGATGACCGTGCAAATGGTTGTCGGGGCTGTTTTTTTGTGCGCGAGTTGGCGTGTACCGTGCGTGTAGAAGGGTGTGCCGTTACATATTCCGATTTTTTCAAAGGTGCTAATTAGGTTTATGGCGTAGGGCGGTGGGGGGGCGGATTCCCGACGTCCGCATAAAATGCGGTGTTTAGTGGACGTATTCGTTTGATTGTGTGCCGTTTTCGTTTCGGATGGCCGGAAAATCCAAGCAAACGCCCCTGTTTTGGCCTGTTTTTTCGGGCTAATTTGCTGCCGCACAACCTGCTGGCGCCCGAAAAATCCTGAAAATTTCCCGGGTAACAAGGTAGAAAGACACTCGGTAGTCTTTCTGGGCTGGAAATAGCGTTCACGCAGCGACCCACCCGCCCCATTGCTTTCCCTACTGGCGGTATAGCTAAAGCTATGTATTGTTTGACTGCTCTTCTGTTCTTCTCTTCGGAATTTACATCGGTGTCCCCTCCCCCTGTCAGTTACGCCTTTTCATCACTGCAAAGGTAAATGTTGCCTGCCGTATGCCAAGTTCAGGCGCTGTTCACTGTAAAAATCTCCACCCTTTCAGGGTAGTATTCAAGGCCCGGCTTTACGGTGAAAACTTGTCTTTCACGGCTGGCAACACCTTTTGACGCAGTGTAAAAGGCGAAACAAACCGACAGCGAAAGGCGACGGAATAAAAAAAACCTCAGAGAAGGAAGAGCAGAAGAAAAGGCTCACTACCTCGGCTCGAGGTTCAAGAATAAAACTCCAAAAACTACCGATATGAAAACCTTTACCGAATCCATGCTAAACCAGTGCAGAAAGTACATGTTCAACTTCTTTGACTACCTGCCCACAAAATATCAAGCCAGCGCAAGAGATTGGCAGATGAGAAAATTTGTGTGGGCATTCAAAGACGGTAAATGTGCCGTTTCAGCAGCCCAACTTGTCGCAAAGAAAATCCGTGAGCAGTTTGGGGCGTCAGCGAGTGACATGGTGTTTGTCTGTATCCCAGCCAGCAGCCAGCGGAAAAATGAAATCCGATACAGAGAGTTTTCGGAAGAAGTGGCCAGACTATCGGGAGCGGTAAACGGATACAGCCATATCACGGTAGAGGGTGAACGGCTGGCAATCCACGAGAGCAAATCAGGGAAGCACGTAAACGACGTACAGGTAATCAACTTCGACAAGGAGTTTTTCAAAGGTAAAAAAGTGCTTGTCTTCGATGACGTGATAACACGTGGTTACTCCTACGCTCGTTTTGCCTGCCACCTTGAAAGTTTTGGCGCATCCGTTATCGGTGGAATGTTTTTAGCGAAAACCTTATTTGTCTAACAATTTAATAAACAACATCATGAAAGATTTATTCGAAATTTGCGGAGAATGCCGCCACTTGAGCGACGCAGAAGTAGTTTATCAGCTTACCAACAACAAGGAAACAAGCAATCAGGTAAACGCCATGTTGGCGAACGGCAGCAATGTGTCGATAGAAGACATTTGCAACCTGCTGACACCGGCACGCAGAGATATGGCACTGGCAGTCATTGAACTATACAAGCGAATCAAGGAACGGAAGAACAACTACAAGCGTATAACTTCCAGCGCAGACGTTTACGAAGTGATGCTTCCCTACATGGCAGACCAGAAAGTAGAGGAATGTTGGGTTATCTTCCTGAATCAGGCAGCCCGAATCATCCGCAAACAGCGTATCTCAGTCGGAGGGCTGGCGTCTACTCAGGTAGATGTAAGAGTGATTTTACATGAGGCACTTTCTTGCAACGCCACATCCATGATACTCTGCCACAATCACCCGTCAGGAAACATCCGCCCAAGTCAGGACGACGACCGCCTGACACACTCTTTACAGGAAGCGGGACGAATTATGAATATCAGGCTTCTTGACCACGTGATAGTGACAGATGGGAATCATTATAGCTACGGGGACGAAGGAAAGCTGTAGGGGCTGCAAATGGCCGTAGCAGCGTTTAGGGAGGTGGGTAGCGTCGCGGCCGCCCGCCGCCCGATTTTACCGCTTTGTCACTTCGTTGGCGGCAAAAATCGGGCGGCGGGGAATAAGGTATTTCGTTTTTGACGCAAAATATTTGCGATTTTCTTTGATTTAATTATTGGTTTATTTTGAATCTATATGTATATTTGCGTCGTATTAACTTATAAGTTAAGTTATGAGCCAAAGATATTGTTTAGAATTATTTGAAGAAAATGATAATTTAAATCTCTATACAATACGATTAAAAGATGAGAAACTAACTGAATTCGAGAAATTTCTTGACAAATTTCCTAATGATTGTAAGTATAAAGAAGATATTGACATTATTATTAGTTGGATTGAAAAAATAACAGAAAAAGGAGCTCTATCTCGATATTTTAAGCCTGAAGGAAAATATGGAGATGGAGTTGGTGCTATTCCCATTGAAACTAATAACATTCGATTGTATTGTTTGAGATTAAGCGATAAAATTTTAATATTAGGAAATGGAGGTATTAAAGATGCAGATACTTGGCAAGATAGCCCGACACTAAGACCATTTGTCGAATTATTAATAGATACAAGTCGTTTTATAAATACCCGACGACAAAAAGGTAATATTCAACTTAATGATAAAACCATCGCGGGTAATTTAAATTTTGTAAGATAATGATGAAAAAGAATAGTTTGTTTGAGGCCCGTAAAAGAACTGTATCAAACGAAGCAAAAGAATTTGTTGATTTATCTTTTAAGATTGTAGATAGAATTTATGATATTCTACAAGAAAAAGGTATGTCTCAGAAAGATTTAGCAGAGAAATTAGGTAAAAGCGAAGCGGAAATTAGTAAATGGATGCGTGGAACTCATAATTTTACAATTTCTACTATAATCAAACTAGAATCCGCATTGGGAGCTTCAATATTGTCTGTTTATAATAATGCACCACAGCCAAAACAGCAAGAGGGACAGACAGTTTTTCAACTTTTACCCATTATTTTACCAAGTTTTTCAACTCCTACATCTCTCAATAAGACAGATAAATATGAGGGTAGTTGTTTCATGTCAAATTTAAATAATTAAGAATATGTCTAACACCCCAAAAATTCAATTAATACATATTGCTGAATTAGAATACGATTTAAAAGAAAATCTTATTCCAAAAACAAAAGAAAAATGTGAAACTGATATACGTCCTGGTTTTGGCTTTAAAATAATAATCAATGAAGAAGACTCAACATTATCTATAGAAGCCACTGCTTTTTATGCAAATATATCAGGAGTAGAAGTAGCTACATCTAAGTTTATATATGTATTATATATCGAAAACATCAATTCAATTATAAAGAAAAATCAAGAAGAATCTGCTTTTTATGTTCCAGATGAAATCATGGATGTTGTAATTCAAGAGACTTTTGCAACAGGGCGTATGTTTTTAAGTTCACATGTGAATAATACAGCATTAAAAGACTTATATTTACCTTTTAATGGTGCTTCTGGATTAATTAAGCAAGTAAAATCAAAAGGGGAAAAAACAAAAAGAAGAACAAACGACGAAGAATAATAGACTATAAAAAGTTCTAATATCTAAGCGGAAACTCTCCCAAAAGTTTCCGCTTATTTTTTGCCCTCCTCTCAACATTTTATTACATTTGGACTATTATTTTTATAACAAATTTAATAGACACAAATGGAAACACAAGATTTTGTCGCAATAGACTTTGAAACCATGACACCGGAACTGACCAGTGCATGCGCCATAGGGCTTGTAAGAGTCCACAGCGGGGTTATCAGCCAGAAGTTCTACTCACTTATCAAACCGATACCAGACTCCAGGGCTGAACGTAACACCCATGTACACGGTCTGACGGATGAGATGGTAGCTGATGCCCCCACCTTCTCCGAATTGTTCCCTTTACTAAAATCCTTCATCGAAGATCTTCCGATTGTATGTCACAACAGCTCCACAGACATCAATGTCTTCAGAAGCTGTATGGAATACTATGGTCTGACCGGCATTGACCTAAGCCACTACGTCGATACACTCGAACTGTACGGCAAAGGCTTGAAAGCATGCTGTGAAGAAAACGGCATCCAGCTTGTCAACCATCACGACGCACTGGCTGATGCGGAAGCCTGTGCAAAGCTCTATCTCTGCTACCAGGGACACCTGGCGAAAGACCTTGCACATTATGACCTGAAGGAAGTAATGGCAAATAAGGAAGCACGCAAATACGACCATGACACCCTGATGCCTTTATCCGAAGAAGACGTAGAAAACAAGGATACGATTTTCTTCCAGAAAAAAGTAGTGATTACAGGCATCTTTTGCGCCTACCCTGACCGTGATGAACTAGGTTCTATCCTAAAATCATTCGGTGCAGACATAAATACGACAATATCAGGCAAGACAAACATTGTCATCGTCGGAGAAGGTGCCGGCCCGTCTAAACTCAAAAAGATTGAAGAACTCAATGCCAAAGGAAAGAACATCCGGCTCATTTATGAGAAAGAATTATGCGAAATTATGAACGAAATAACTAAACACTAAGAATATGGCTATCAAAAAAGAAAATGTAAACTTGACCTACGACGCTTTGTGGTTCAAGACCTTTATGGACAGTGGAGAATTGACATTCTACAATCGTGAAATCTTTATCTCTCCAGGAATGACAGGAAGGCTGGACATCTTCATGCAGCTGCTGGGTAATGTGGGCGGATATGCCAGAACCACGAACTTCGACAAAGACCTTGACGTCGTGGTAGTATCAGATTACCTGATGAACAAATTCAAGAGCGGAGAGAAAGACGAGTTCTTCCAGATGCTCGAAGACCTGATTAACGCCAGCGCAACTCCCTACCGGAAACTGAAATTCACTACAGAATCTATCGTACTTGAATCATTAAACACCCGGGCAAGCGGCCAGCTTCGTCAGAACAAGAAGGACTTAAAAGATAAGAACACGACTCCGCAGATGATTGAAGCAATTAACCAGGGCATAGAAAGAGATGAACTGATACTCGGCATGATTAAGAAATACAAAGAATCTGCAAAAGAGCCACAACAACAGAATTTATTCTGATAACATTTAATGTTAGAAGGACTGTGGGAATAGTATCAATAAATAACTATCGTATATCAAATGACTATACCGCACTTTAAATTGTGACTCTATAAAACTAAAAAAGATTATGAGCAGACCCTTATTACTACTGACACTAATCATCCCTCTGTCATCTTGCCTTACGTTAGATCAGATGACTATCACAGAAATCAAAGACTATTCCTCATTGACGGATAAGGGTATTTTTGTGACAGAAGCCAATAATGTAAACTTTGACTACACTCCTATCGGCAGCGTAGTTTCAACGACACGAGGAGCCATCGATACCTTTGGAGGATACTCCGTAAACATAGATACAGCATTTGATGACATTGCCAAAGAACTGCTTAATAAAGGAGCCAACGGACTTATTAATCTTAATATTACGAGTTCTTACCTGAACAACATGTATTATACGACGATTACCGGTATGGCTATACGTACAAAAGAACCATTACTCAAAGCTAAAAATAGTGAGCAGAAAGCTGAAGCTAAATCATCGGCGTGCGTCATTGACGGTATTAAAGCATTGATAATTCAACGACGTCCATCTGGCATATTTGTATCTACAAGCAAAAAAATGACCTCCAATCAAATTGTCCAAATGACTGAAGAATTACATATCACTAACAAAGCCGTACAGATATTTTTATCCAATGGTGGAGATAAAGCCTATGCGGGTATCACAGACAATGGTTATTATATAAATTATGAAACGAAAGAGTTTATAGAACTCTCTCAAATTAAATCTGATAATCAACCTAAAAACACGAGCCTATGAGTGAGAAAAGTAAAGAAGCTATTAAAGACGAAAAGCCTCAAAAAACATGCTTTGTCATAATGCCCATTAGTGATGTGGACGGTTATGAAAAAGGTCATTTTGGTCGTGTATATGAATACTTGATAAAACCAGCATGTGAAGCAGCCGGATATAAAGTGGACCGAGCTGATGACACTTCTAAAACCAACATGATTATAGTTGACATTCTGCAAAAAGCAGTGAAATACGATATGGCTATATGTGATATCAGTTCTCGTAATGCTAATGTATTTTATGAGCTCGGTTTTAGACAGGCTTTCAATATGAAAACCGTACTGATTAAAGATAAAAAGACAGTCATGCCTTTTGACATATCAAGCATAAGAACTTTATCTTATAGCGAAACCCTAAGAATTGATGAAGTTGAAAAAGGACGTGCTGAAATACAAAAAGCATTAGAAGAAACTGAAAAAGCAGATTCTAATGAGGTAAATTCATTAATAAGTCTATTATCTATCAATAAAGCCGAAATACCTAAGCAACAAGAATTATCTGTTGATACAAGCATACTTTTGAATGCAATAAATAATCTAAAAATTAATGGTAATGGTATAACTGAAAAAACTTATACAATTAATAA
>Garth_p2__coassemble_1094_pt1 | contig 20457 bp, 19 predicted proteins | sample Garth_p2__metabat2_high_PE_035 | metagenome-assembled genome bin Garth_p2
CTACGACTGTTGCGAAGGCTAAAGCTTTGAAGAAGTTCGTTGAGCCGCTGATTACTAGATCTAAAGATGACACTACTAACTCACGTCGTGTTGTATTTAGCAATCTTCAGGACAAATATGTTGTAACTGAACTGTTCAAAGAAATCTCTGTAAAAGTTGCTGATCGTCCGGGTGGTTACACTCGTATTATCAAGACTGGTCACCGTTTGGGTGATAACGCTGAAATGTGTTTCATCGAATTGGTTGACTACAACGAGAACATGGCTAATACAGCTGCCAAGAAAGCTACTCGTACTCGTCGTTCTAAGAAATCAGCTGCAACTGCAGAAGTACCGGCTGCTGAAGCTGCTGCAACTGAAGCTACTACAGAGGAAGCCCCTAAAGCTGAATAATTCTGTAACATGCTATATACTTAAAAGGCTATGCGTTTGCATAGCCTTTTTTATGCTCTATTGGGGCTGAAAAACATCAAGGTCTTGGAAACATTGTCAATAAAAAAGGCTCGTGAAATCAGATTTAAACCTGCTTCACGAGCCTTTTATGTGATTACCTTGATAATCTTTTGTGAGATTATGCTTCTTGCATTTTGGCTTTGAATGCTAAGGCATACATGCGCATTTGTTTTACCATGGCAAGCAGACCATTACTGCGGGTTGGTGAGAGGTGTTCTTTCAGTCCAATCTTCTCAATGAAGTAAAGGTCAGATTCCAGAATTTCGTCTGGTGTGTGTCCAGATACCACTTGGATAAGTAAAGATATGATACCTTTTACGATTAATGCATCGCTTTCTGCCTGAAATACCACCTTGCCGTCTACCAGATCAGCTTGTAACCAAACGCGGCTCTGACAGCCGTCAATCAGGTTCTGTTCGGTTTTATATTTCGGGTCAAGCGGCTGCTGGTCATTGCCTAAATCAATCAGCAGCTGATATTTGTCCATCCAATCGTCGAAGTCGCTGAATTCTTCGATTACCTCGTCCTGGAGTTCATTGATAGTTTTCATTGCGGTAGTGTTTAATTATTTTTCGTTATAAATTACTCCCATCACCGTTTGCCCTACGGCTTGAAGAGTGGATTTGTCAATATTCTCTAAGCTGTCGTCCAGTGTGTGCCAGGTCGGGTTAAAGCCAGTGTTGCTTTGCGTATCGTAGTGAATAATATCTACGCACGGAATCTGGCGGTACTGGTTGACATACACATGGTCGTCGGTAACCTGCCCTCCGTCTTCCTTGATGAAGTAATTGCTGTAACCCAGATGGTCGGCCATTTTCCAGATTTTTTTCATGGCATTGTTCGCCGTCTGCTTGGAGAACGCTTCGTAGTAGAATGTGGCATTCTTTCCGCCTACCATATCAAGCAAGATACCAAACCGAGCCTTGTAATCAGGTACGTGAGGAATGCGGCCCCAGTACTGCGAGCCCAGACACCAGGTATCTGGTTTGTAAGTACCTTCGTAGAAATCCGGTGTGCCGTAATCTTCTGAATCGAAGAATATCAAGTCGATGCCGACTTGTGGTGCCTGCTGTTGAATCTGACGGGCAATTTCGAGCAATACACCTACACCACTGGCACCATCGTTGGCTCCATCTATCGGTTTCTGGTGATTAGATTTTTCATCTTGGTCAGCGTATGGACGGCTATCCCAATGCGCACACAGCATTACTCGCTTTTTGTTTTCCGGTTGGTAAGCCCCGATGATGTTACGCGATTTCAGGATGGTACCATTGTAGGCCACCAAATCCGCATGCTGGTTGTACACCTTCGCACCGAATTTCTCCAGTTGTGCGGCCAGGTAATCGCCGCATCTCCGGTGAGCTTCCGTATTAGGAACACGAGGTCCGAATTGCACCTGTGCGGCAATGTAAGCGTATGCACTATCTGCATTGAATGCCGGTGCCTGCACTATAGCCGCTTCAGATTCTTCTATTTGCTGGCTGTTCTTCTGACTGTTTCCGCAAGAGATAAAAGCCCCTCCTGTCATTAAAGCAGTTACTGTCAGCAGATTCTTTATTGAAATCATAAATCACTTGTTTTGATTGTGGTGCAAAGGTAAACTTATTTTTGTACACGCCTTGCAACGGCAATCGGGTTTTAAACTTTATTTGTAGGAGCCATTCTCCTGTACTTGCTGCATGACACGCAAGAAGTTACCTCCCCAGATGCGCCGGATGTCTTCCTCGTTGTACCGTTCATGAAGTAACTGACGAGTCAGATTGATCATTTCCGAAGAATCGTTGCATCCGATAATACCTCCGTCACCGTCAAAGTCACTGCCGATTCCCACATGTTCGATACCCATCACGTTCACCATGTGATTCAGGTGTTCGATGGCATCCAAGATGTGAGCCGGACGCTTTTTACGGAGGAAGCCGCTATACAAGCATACCTGTACCACGCCTCCCTTGCGGGCTATGGCACGAAGCTGCTCATCGGTCAGGTTACGGGGGTGATCACAGAGCGCACGGCTGGAAGAATGCGAACAAACCACCGGTTGGCTGCTGATGTCTAGTGTCTCGTAGAATGTCCGTTCCCCACTGTGCGACAAATCTACCATCATTCCCAGGCGGTTCATCTCCTGAATAACCTGCTCTCCAAACGGAGTAACTCCCAAGTTTTCTTCATTGTAGCGTGCAGAACCGCAGATGTCGTTGTTTCCATTGTGGCAGAGCGTCATATACACTACACCCCGTTTCCGGAAATGTGCTACTCGGCTTAAATCCTTTCCGATGGCATATCCGTTTTCAATGCCCAACATAATGGCCTTCTTTCCTTCCCGTTTCAGACGGTATAAGTCGTTAGGAGAATAAGCGATGTCCACAGCCGTACAGTTCATAGCCACCATCTCCTCAATCTCATTCAGCAGACGATCCGCCTTGGCCGTTGCAGCTAGCAGTGCTTCATCCGTACGTTCCTTCTGTTCCAGGTACGCCACCATGATGGTCGCATCCTGCCGTCCCTCCGTCATTTTATGTAGGTCCACTTTAATCTTCGGGTCCCGTGCGTGGAAGCGGATATGCTGGTTGAAGAACATCGGAGTATCGCAGTGCGTGTCGAGAATCAACAGACGCTCATGCAGCTTCTTGGCCTTCTGGAATGAGCCAGCTTCACGGACGAGCCATCCGAACAACGGCATCATGCACTTGTCTTGATTCAGGATGAAACATTCCGGATGCCACTGCACTCCTATAATAGATTTGTATTCTGTGCTTTCTATTGCCTCTATTACTCTATCGGGTGCCGTGGCCGATACACGGAAACCCGGAGCAGCATCTTTCACGGCCTGATGATGGAAAGAATTCACAGCTACCTCCTTGACGTTTAAGATACGAGCCAACAGACTGCCTTCTGCTAACTCTACCTTGTGTGATGGGAAACTCCGTTCCAAATCCTGGCTGTGTTTAATCGATGGGGTATCCTTCTGTGCATAGATGTCCTGATAGAGTGTGCCTCCCAATGCCGCATTGATGACCTGCATCCCTCGGCAGATACCTAACATCGGAATCTGTCGGTTGGCAGCCAGACGCGTCAGAAGCAGTTCCTGGCGGTCGCGGTATGGATTGATGCTGTGAAGTTCCCGGATAGGATCTTCGTGCAGGAATAACGGATTCAAGTCGCCTCCTCCGGTGAGCAACAGCCCATCAAGCTGCTCAAGCGTATTAATCAGCAAGTTTACATCCTCGTAGGGAGGAATGACCACCGGCACCCCTCCGGCCTGAATGATAGACTGATAATACCCTGGAGCCAATGTCAGATTACCGTCGCTGAAGTTCCCGGTAAGTCCGATAAGCGGTGCTTCCTTATGATTGGGGAAGCGGCTGTGAATGCCCTCGTCGAGGGCTTGCATATCGAAAGAAAAATTTGTTTTCATGTGTTCCTTCTTTATTTACCAAGTAAGGCAAATATAGAGAGAACTTGCGAATTATGTGCACAAGAAAAGAAGGAATAAAGTAAATAATTGACAATTGAGATAGAGTCTCATAAAAAAGGGAATACAATATCCTCTAAAAAGGAGCTCGTATTCCCCGTTCGTGTGTATAAGGTAACGTGTTATCAGTCGAAGTTCTGTATGGTTTCTTTGCGGATTTCCTTACCGTGCTGGCTGTACACAATCGTAAATAAAGTCTGGTTGTCAAGCTTAGCTGCGTTTATGCAAGGCAGGCTAAGTTTTACACTTTCATAAGGTGAAAGCACTTTCACTTGTCCTTCTGCCAGTTTTACTCCATTGACCAGTACGGTCAGGTCTGTTTCTTCTGAGGTGGACAAACCGAAATTCTTCACTTCCAGTTCCAATTGCTTGTCATACGCCATAGGATATGCCGCCGACAGGCATGCCGGATGATAATTAACGTAAGGCAGTCTGGCATATCCGTACAGCAAGTCTCCTTTTTTCGTCTTTCCGAGCAGTTTGGGAGCAAATTCATCTTTTCTGATGGTATTGTTTCTGCCATTGAATACGATAATCAGGTCCTTGCCCGAAGCGATACGTTTGACAGCCTTGCATCCCTTTCCGTAATTTACGTCTGAGGAGCTTCCGAATCTCAGCGATTTCATGTCGAAATCCTTGAAGTCAACCCCTTCCTCTGCTTTTACCAGCACCTTGATTTCCTTGGTTTGGGCGGTAATCGTATCTTCGTTCAGGACAGACAAGCGCAATCCTTTGTTCAGAGGGATGCATATATTCTTTGAACTGTGCCGGTCGTTGGGATGGTCTTCCCATTTGATGGTATCGATAACGGCAAAGTTGGCCTGAATGGGGCGTCCGTATTCATCCTGAAACACTTTCATGCGCTCATACTTAAACCAGTTTTCCTTGTAACCATCCTTGTGAGCGGCTATTCCCGGAGTGTAAGCTTCGCCCTCCTCCGTAATCCAGTGGATACCGTCGATGGAGCGCTGGTAGTAGGCAATTCTTCCCAGCCAGTCATTGACGATAAGGTGATATTGCAAGCTGTCTTTCCAGATAACCGGGTCCTCAAATTCCCCGTTTACGTCCGGATACACACTTCTGTCACTTACCTGTTGATAGGGAGAGATACCGTTTTCACTGATCCACACACCTCCTCCGCGGCATACCATCAGATAAGAACCGTCACTTCTTCTGGCAAAGGTCAGGTTAGACAGCCCCTCAATGATTTTTCTGTTTCTCTTGTCGAAGGTGAAATGACTGTACGTCCACGGCCCATTCAGGCTGTCTGCAATGTAATATCCGTCGATAACGTACACCACGGGACGCCCGTCTTTTAGTATAAATGCTTCTGGATTATGTCCCTTCCCAATTGTGTCGCAGATGATATAAGGTCCGCTCAAATGGTCACTTGTTGTATGGAATACGGTAGATTTGGGCCATGTCATGTGCCCCTTAGGCGAGTTTTCCGGCCATCCGCAGACAAAGAGATGGTATTTGTTATCCTTACCTTTGAGAATGTTTCCTCCCCAAAAAGAAAGTTCCGGATTCTCAATTCCGTTGTCAACGTACCGGAGACGTACCGAGTCAGTTCCCCACACATTCTCGTCGGATTTCCCATCGGGCATAGGCAGGAACCGGTCTTTAAATCGTCCCCCATCAATAAGGTTTTTCCATTCGGCAGGTAATGTACGCTCTGTGATTTGAGCATTTGCACCCAGACTGAGCAATAAGGTTAAAAAGCAGAATATATTTTTCATGGTAAGTATTATGTATAATTCTTTACAAAAGTAGGTATATCTCCTTGCACGATTGTAGCATATAATACGTACTTCGTAGGATTTTATCGACAAATTGACGTTGGGAGGATTTTTCCTCCTCCGGCTCTATAGCATTAATTAGCATCCCAAATAGATATTTATTCAAATTATTTTCTCATATTTGTTTAAAATCTAATGATATGGAACTGATTCGAACCCTTTCTCAGATGGTCAACTGCCTGCGTTCGCGCGGCATACGACGGAAAGTGGCGGTGGTCTGCCCGAATGACCCGCACACGGAATATGTCATTATCCGTAGCCTGAGAGAGGAGATTGCTGAATATCTGCTGGTCACAGATTCTGCTCACTTGAAAGAAGCGCTCGACTTGCGGGCGGCTTCTCCCGACTTTGTACGCATTTACGAAGCTGGAACACCGGATGAAGCGGCTGCGCTGGCTGTGCAACTGGTACGTACGGGTGAGGCGGAAGTCCTGATGAAGGGACTTATCAACACCGACAACCTGCTGCGTGCAGTCCTGAAAAAAGGAGAGGGACTGTTACCCGAAGGAGGGGTGCTGAGCCATGTGGCCGTGGCGCAGGTACCTTTGTATCATAAACTGCTGTTTTTCTCGGATGCGGCAGTAATTCCTCGTCCTACTTTGGAGCAATACCGCTCAATGATTGCCAGCGACCTGACTTTGTGTCGTACGTTGGGATGCGAAGAGCCTCGGGTGGCACTGATACACTGCACGGAGAAAATCAACGAGAAATTTCCCCATACTCTGAGCTACGTGGAACTGAAAAAAGAAGCGCAGGAAGGCCGTTTCGGAAAAGTTTTTATCGACGGGCCGATGGATGCCAAGACCGCCTGCGACAAACACAGCGGGGAGATAAAAGGACTTTCCTCGCCAGTGGTAGGCAATGCAGATATTCTGATTTTCCCTAATATAGAATCGGGTAATACGTTTTACAAAACTCTGTCTCTGTTTGGCGATGCGAATATGGCAGGTATGCTGACCGGTACCATTGCACCGGTAGTAGTGCCTTCGCGGAGTGACTCCGGAAACTCCAAATACTACAGTCTGGTACTGGCATGTCTGGCAGGGACACGAAAAGAATAAAACTAGACCTTATGAAGATACTTGTCATCAACCCGGGCTCCACTTCTACGAAGCTGGCAGTCTACGAGAATGAGAATCCCATCTGGCGTGAAAGCATTGCGCATCCTTCCAAGGAGTTGGCCGACTTTCACCATATCAATGAACAATATGAGTACCGTCGCAAGTGTGTGCACGATACGCTGGAGAAGGCTGGCATTCCGCTTGTCTTTGATGCCGTGATTGCCCGTGGAGGCTTGTTGAAACCTACTCCCGGAGGAGTGTATCAGATTAACGAGCGAATCAAGCATGATTTATGGCATGCCGATATGGAACACGCATCGAATCTGGCGGCCTGGATTGCCGATGAGATTGCGCATTGTGCCGGTTGTCCTTCTTATTTGGCCGATCCGGTGGTGACTGATGAGTTGCGCGATTTGGCCCGTATCTCCGGTATTCCGGAATTGCCGCGCATCTCCATTTTCCATGCACTGAACAGTCGGGCTGTTTCCCGCAGTTATGCAGCTCGTATTGGACGAAAGTATGAAGAACTAAATCTGATTGTAGCCCATTTGGGAGGAGGCATCTCGGTCAGTGCCCATCATTATGGAAAGGTGGTCGATGTCAATAATGCTTTGAATGGGGAGGGACCTTTCAGTCCGGAGCGGGCAGGAACGTTGCCGGCCCGGCAGTTGGTGGATATGTGTTTCAGCGGGAAATATACCTATGCCGAAATCCGTAAGATGATAAACGGTCGGGGAGGTCTGGTGGCTCATTTGGGTACTACTGATGTGCAGAGTATTATCCGTTGGGCACATGCCGGAGCCGAAAAGCACAAGCTGGTGCTGGATGCCATGCTTTATACTGTAGCCAAGCAGGTCGGTGCCATGCACATCGCACTTCACGGACAGACTGATGCTGTGATTCTGACTGGAGGTATCGCTTTCAATGACTATTGCATCCAGGGGTTGCGTGAATGGCTGGAAGGCCTGGCTCCGATTGTGGTAATTCCCGGTGAGGATGAAATGGGAGCATTGGCCATGAATGCATTGGGAGTGCTGCGAGGAGAATTGACGTTGCAGGAGTATGCGCCGGAAACTTCATCTGATTGATTTGCCGGCAGAATTAATTGAAGCTCCGGGCAAGTATTTTTTGAAATCTCCTTGCATATTCTCTGTTCCACAGTGCGGGATTTGTATTTCACAGTGTGAAATATGTATCCCACACTGTGGTTTTTGTATCCCACAGTGTGAAACAGAGAATTCTTCCTTGCGTTTCAAAGAAAAGACGCTGAGAAAGAGTGATTTATGTGGATAGTATGGATCTTTGTTTGAAAAATAGGTGTGGGGTGGGATATAGAGACTTCCCGGAAGCTGCGGTAATGGCACAAAAAACGGCTTTAAAGGGTATTTATAACTCCTTTAAAGCCGTATATAATGTGGTACCTTTTCTACTTAATTACTGTTCATATTCCTTCTTCCGCTTCGGATTCATAGGGAACCAGCCTTTCAGCACGCGTTCGCGCTGTTCGAAGACCTCCTTGATGGTCCAGAAAGAAGAGAATGAGAAAACTCCCAACAGGGTCGACAGCAGAATCTGACTTACCAGCACGGAACCGATAAGGCCGGCGATGCCCAATAGTAGAAAAATCCACCAGCAGCGCGTTCCCCAATAATATTCCGCTTTGACTACAACCGGATGAAACAGGCCGATAATCAGGAATGTGCAGATTCCGATAAGGATTCCTTCCCAATGAAGGCTGTCAATCCATTCCATTATTCGTCAGCGTCTTTACGGATGGGAATTTCTTTCTTGATGCTCTGTTCCAGTGAAATCAAGGTTTCCGTAGCGGTTACACCCGGAATTTCCTGAATCTTGGAGTTCAGCAAATCCATCAGATGCTCGTTATCGGTAGAATACAGTTTGGTCAGCATGGTGTACGGACCAGTGGTGAAATGACATTCCACGATTTCCGGAATCTTCTTCAGTTCTGCCACTACGCTCTTGTACATAGAGCCTTTTTCCAGCTTGATTCCTACGTATGTGCAAGTGCTATATCCCAGGCTCTTGGGATTTACATGGTAGCCTGAACCGATAATTACGCCAAGGTCAATCAGGCGCTGAACGCGTTGGTGAATGGCAGCACGTGACACGCCACATTCTGCTGCAACGTCTTTGAACGGGATTCTGGCATTCTGTGAAATGATTTCCAGAATCTGTTTGTCAAGTTTATCAATTTTCTCCATACTACTAAATGTTCTTGTTTTTATCATATTGTAAGCAAATGTAGAAAAACTTTTTTATCTATATGCTATTTTGCCGAAAAAAACGTGATTATTTTTGGTGAAAGAATAAATTGTGGGTAAATTGTGTAAGTCGTTCGGCCCTATTTGACTATCTTTGATTCCTTGAAGATAGGATGCAGTTGGAAGGTAGAATCGAAAAACATGTTTTTCGTTCGTACTTCTCTCACCTTTCACTATCTTTGTAAGACTTATTATTTATTAAACTCAAGAACTATGCATCCATTGGAATTGTTTAAGTTTTGTCCCGTATGTGGTTCTCCTCATTTTGAAATACATAATGAGAAGTCCAAGAAATGTGCGGACTGCGGGTTTGTGTATTATTTTAACTCAAGTGCGGCTACAGTGGCTTTTATCCTGAACGGGAAAGGAGAACTGCTGGTTTGCCGGCGGGGAAAGGAACCTGCCAAGGGCACGCTGGATTTGTCGGGCGGATTTATCGATATGTTCGAGACTGGCGAAGAAGGGGTGGCACGCGAGGTAAAAGAGGAAACGGGTCTGGTGGTGACGGAAGCGAAATATCTGTTTTCCTTGCCCAACACGTATCTGTACTCCGGTTTCCTGGTACATACACTCGACCAGTTCTTCTTGTGTCAGGTGGAAGATGACCATCTGATAAAAGCCATGGACGATGTGGCCGATGCATGGTGGATGCCGCTGGACAAAGTGAATCCGGATGATTTCGGGCTGGACTCTGTACGTAAGGGAGTCGCACGCTTTTTGGAAACCTGTCGGAACAAAAAATAAAAGGGATTATGGGTAAATATAAGAAATATATATGGATGGCGGGGCTGTGTTGTGCCTTGCCGTTGACGGTTTCCGGGCAGCAGGTGGATCCGCTGACCGGGGCAGACCGTTTGTTTAACGAGGGACGGGAGCTGTTCTTGCGTCAGGATTATGCGGCAGCCCGACAGACCTTGGTGCGCTATACCTGTCAGGCGGGGGAAAAGGCCTGGGCCGATGAAGTGGACTATATGCTGGCTTGCACGGCCTATGAATTGAAAATGCCGGATTGCCGGGAAGTACTGTCGGATTACCTGGAAGCACATCCGGAGTCGCGTTACCGCAATCGGGTGCAGGCACTGATAGGGGCCAGCTATTTTTCGGAAGAGAAATATATGGAAACCATTGCTACGCTGAAGGGCTGTGACATTTCTCTTTTGTCCGATGAAGAACGTGATGCCAGTGCCCTGCGTATGGGTACGTCGTACCTGAAAGTCGGTAAATTGCAGGATGCGGCTTTCTGGTTCGCTGTGTTGAAAGAGACGAGTAAGGACTTCCATAACGATGCGGTGTACAATTTGGCCTATATTGATTACGTACAGCAGAAATATGATACAGCCTTGCAGGGATTCCGTGAGGTGCAGGATGACCGGAAGTTCCAGAAACTGGCACCTTATTATATTGCCGACATTTACCTGATTCAGGGAAATTATGCACAGGCCCGTAAGGTGGCAGATGCTTATCTGGCTTTGTATCCGGAAGAGAAGCATGCCGCTCAGATGAGCCGCATCTCCGGTGAGGCGGCTTACGGACAGAAAGACTATGCGGCTGCCATCCAGTCGCTGGAACGCTACCACGAAGCGGAGGAGGTGCCCGCTCGTTTGGCCATGTATAAGTTGGGTATGAGTTATTTTAATACGGGAGTCTATTCCAAGGCGTTGTCGCGTTTGGGTGAGGCAACCGGTGCGCAGGATGCGCTGGCTCAGAATGCTTACCTGCACATGGGATTGGCCGGACTGCAGTTGAAGGAGCGCAACCAGGCACGTATGGCGTTCGAGCAGGCTTCGCGTATGGACTTCGACCGTAGCATTCAGGAACAGGCTTTGTTCAATTATGCACTTTGTATTCATGAAACGTCTTATTCTCCTTTTGCCGAGTCGGTAACGGTGTTCGAACGCTTCCTGAACGAATATCCGTCGTCGGTATATGCTGAAAAGGTGAACGATTACCTGGTAGAGGTGTATATGAACACCCGCAGCTATGAAGTGGCGTTGCGTTCTATCGAGAAAATCACGCATCCGAGTGCTCGCATTCTGGAAGCGAAACAGAAACTGCTTTTCCGTATGGGAACACAGCTGTTTGCACAGGCCGACTATCGGAATGCCATTGATTATTTTACCCGTTCTTTGCAGTTGGGTCAGTATAATCAGAAAACCAAGGCCGATGCCTATTATTGGCGCGGAGAATCGAAATATCGTCTGGAACGTTATCCGGAGGCGGCCAATGACATGCGGCTGTATCTGGAGTTTGCTACCGACAAGAATTCACAGGAATACGGACTGGCTCTTTACTGTTTGGGATACAGTCTGTTCAAGCAGAAACAATATAATTCCGCACGCGACTGGTTTGTCCGCTGTGTGCAGAACGGACGTACACAGGAGGCTTCTGTAGCAGGCGATGCGTACAACCGTATCGGTGACTGCTATTTTTATGAACGCCGTTTTGAAGAAGCCCGCCAGCAATACGCGCAGGCTGTCATCACTTCTCCTTCGCTGGGAGATTATTCGTTGTTCCAGGAGGGTATTGTGAAAGGACTGCAGCGTGATTATGCTGGAAAGATTCAGGTGCTTAACAAATTGATTACGGATTATCCGTCGTCGGCTTATCTGGACGATGCTTTGTATGAGCAGGGACGTGCCTTTGTGCAGATGGAGGATAGTGAGAATGCTATCAAACGCTATTCGTTGCTGGTCCAGCGTTATCCGGAAAGCGAACTTTCACGTAAGGCGGCCAATGAAATAGGTCTGCTTTATTATCAGAACGACCGCTACGAGGAAGCCATTGCAGCTTACAAGCAGGTCATTACGAAGTATCCGGGTAGTGCGGAGGCGCGCTTGGCACAGCGTGACTTGAAGTCCATCTATGTGGATTTGAATAAAGTGGATGACTATATGGCGTTTGCTTCTACGGTACCTGGCGGTGCGACTTTCAACGTGAGCGAGCGCGACTCTTTGACGTATACGGCAGCCGAACGTGCTTACATGCGTGGGGATATTGCCGGAGCGAAGACCAGTCTGACCCGCTATCTTCAGTCGTTCCCGCAGGGAGCTTTCAGTGTGGATGCGTCTTATTATTTAGGTTTGATTGATTATAACCAGAAGGATTATGCGGCGGCAGCAGCCCGTTTGGAAGAAGTGTTGCGTTTTTCCGGAAGCAAGTACGAAGGAAAGGCTTTGGCACTTTGTGCCGATATGGCTTACAACCAGAAGGAATATGCCAAGGCGTTGAACCTTTACAAGCGTTTGGCCGACCGCTCGGCTGTTCAGGAAGAGCGTCTGCAGGCTGAAGTGGGTGCTCTGCGAAGTGCTTGTGCGTTGGGCGACCGGGCTGAAACCGTGACGACTGCTTCGGCGCTACTCAAGCAGAGCAAGCTGACGCCGGAGGTACGTAGCGAGGCGTTGTATTTCCGTGCCAAGGCGTTGTTGGCAGAAGGGCAGAAGAAGGCTGCACTGGCCGACTTGACCGAACTTGCCAAGGATACGCGTAATGTGTACGGAGCAGAAGCCAAATACCTGGTGGCACAGACCTACTTTGATGAGGGAGAAACTGCCAAGGCAGAGAAGGAAGTGCTGGAATACATCGAAGTCAGTACACCGCATGCATACTGGCTGGCAAGAAGCTTCGTCCTGCTGTCGGATGTGTACGTGAAGCTGGATCGCAAGATGGAGGCTAAGCAGTATTTGTTGTCTTTGCAGCAGAATTATCAGGCCGATGATGACATCGCCGGAATGATTGAAAGTCGCCTGGAAAAACTTAAAAGTGTAAAGTAAGATGAAATACATAAGTACGATATTGGTTTGCGCCGGTCTGTGGCCCGCAGCTACGGTATGTGCGCAGAATGGAGGGGAGAAAGATTCTACACTGAACCGGACGGTGGTAGTGGAAAATCAGTACAACCCCGAGGTGATGGATGCCTTTAAGGTGAATGTCATGCCCGAGGTGGAGGAGCCGGCGGCTCCGAAGCAGGCCATTAATTATGCGACGGATTTGCGTCCGTTGGGAGCCTGGAAAGCCACTCCTATGGAGGCGATGTCCAGAGAACTGGCTCAGAAGGGAGCTGACAGGGGCTATGTCCGTGCGGCTTACGGTACGCTGAACAATGTGGATCTGAGAGGAAGTTATCTATGGAATATTTCTTCGAAAGACTGTCTGGGAATCATGGCTTCTTTGTACGGGCTGAACGGGGATATTCCGCATTTCATGGAAGGAGAGGAGTGGAAATCGCGTTTTTACCGTACGGATGTGTCACTGGATTACCGGCATGATTTCCGGAAAGTGGCGCTGAAACTGGGAGGAGCCTTTGCTTCTCAGGTCTTTAATTATATGCCGTCTATGAATGAAGGGGTGGAGAACTGGCCCATCACACAGCGTTATACATTGGGTGAAGGGTATGTAGGAGTGGTGTCCCGCGACAAGGACTTGCCTATACAGTTTGCTTTCCAGACCAGCTTGCGTAGCTTCAGCTTGCGTTATGATAATTATTACATGGAGTATGGTTCTGAAAATATTTTCCATACCGAAGGTTTCATGGCTGGAAATATCAATGAGGAACAGCAGGTGGGCGTCGGTCTGGAGATGGACAACCTGATTCACGATGTGTCGCAGCAGGATTATACGCTGTTGCAGTTGAATCCGTACTACACCTATCAGGGTGAATCCGTGAAGTTGCGGGTGGGTGCCCATGTGGATTTGCAGACGGCTTATGGCAGCGGACTGAAAGCTGCACCGGATGTCAAACTGGAATATACGTTCGCTGATACGTATGAGGCTTACCTCAATGTATTGGGCGGAACACGTCTGAATGATTTCCGCCGGTTGAATGACTTCTCACCTTACTGGGCAATTGCACAGCAGATGCGTACTTCCTATACACCGCTGGATGCGAAAATCGGTTTGAAGGCTTCTCCGATTATCGGATTAGGTTTTGAAGTCTACGGAGGTTACCGTATTACCAAGAATGAACTGTTTGCCGTACCGGGAGGATTCTATACGGATGAGCAGAATGTGTTCTATACAGGTATCCTGCAGGATAAGGGAAAAGTCGGTTATGGAGGCGTTTCTGTGAGCTATGCCTACCGTGACTGGGTAGACTTTTCTGTAAACGGTACGTATTATAGCTGGAATGTGACGGAAGGAAACGAAGGCTTGTTACAGTTGAAGCCCGAATTGAAGGCCGATTTCAGTGTGCGTGCCAAGGTAATCAAGAATTGCCATGCCCTTTTGAACTACAACTACGAACGTCGTCAGAAGATGGGTGATTTTGGGCGTGCGGATGCCATCAATAACCTGTCTGTAGGAGCAGAGTATGAGTTGCTGAACCGCATCAACGTGTTTGGCCGCCTGAATAACCTGCTCAATAAGGTATACGCTACTGAAGCAGGTTATCCGGTGGAAGGTCTGCATTTTATGGCAGGCATCAGCTGCCGTTTCTAAATTTATTCTGCGTGGCGGCAGTGCTGAATCAGTGCTCCGTCACGGAAAAAGAAACGGCTTTCTTGTCCGTGCGGAAGGAGGGGGGCAGGAATACCGTCGTGCAAGGTCACGCGGGCATGTTCTATGAATGCTTCGTCCCATAGCCCTTGTCCCAGAAAAGCCTGGAGCGTCTGGCTTCCGCCTTCTACCAGTAATGTTTGTATTTTTTGCTCATAAAGCACCTGCATGATTTGCGGGAGAATATTCTGGCCGAAATCCAGTGTCACGTAAGTGAGGTTCTGGGTAGCGGCCTTTTCTTTTTCCGTAAAGACGAGGGTAGGAGTACTGCCGTCGAACAGGTGCAGGTGAGGCGGCAAAGTCAGCTGTCGGTCGATGACCAGCCGGAGCGGGTTCTGTCCGTACCATTCGCGTACCGTGAGCGAAGGGTTGTCGAGCAGGGCTGTGCGTCGTCCTACGAGGATGGCTTTCTGTTCGGCCCGCATCTTGTGAACCGCCAAGGTGGAGAGAGGAGTGGAAAAGCGTACCGCGTTTCCGTCTTCACGCCGGATGTCCAGAAAACCGTCGGCCGACTGTGCCCATTTCAGGGTGATGTAAGGACGCTTTTTCAGGTTGAATGTCACGAAAGCACGAATCAGTTCCCGGCATTCTTTTTCCAGTACACCGACCGTCACTTCAATACCGGCATCCCGCAATTTCTGGATTCCTCTTCCGGCTACCAAAGAAAACGGGTCTACACAGCCTACTACGACTCTCGGAATCCCTTTCCGTATGATTAAGTCGGCACAGGGAGGAGTTTTCCCATAATGAGAACAGGGTTCTAAGCTCACATAAATGGTGGCATTCTTCAGCAGACTTTCATCTTTGACCGAGGCAATGGCATTCACTTCGGCATGGCCTTCCCCGCAGCGCACGTGATAACCTTCACCGATGATTTTTCCGTCGCGTACAATGACGGCTCCCACCATGGGGTTGGGAGCAGCATGGCAGATACCGTTTCGGGCCAGTTGTATGCAACGCCGCATATATTTTTCGTCTATCGTCATATTCTTCGTTTTTTATCGTTACTTTTGCAACTATGCATCCGGTTTATGTATATATCAAAAAAGAGCTGAGTCCTTTTTATGCAGAAGAAGAGGCTTCAGCCATGGCAAAGTGGATATCTTCGGATATTCTGCATCTCTCTACTCTTGAACTTTATACAGGCAAAGATATGAATTTTTCCACGAAAGAGTGGGCGGAACTGGAGGATATTCTTCGGCGCTTGAAGCAGCGGGAACCCCTTCAGTATATTTTGCAGGAAGCCTCTTTTTGTGGAAGGTCTTTTCATGTGGAACAAGGGGTACTGATTCCTCGTCCGGAAACGGAAGAGCTGGTGGAATGGATTGTCTCCGATTATCGGAAGGCAGGACAGGTGCGTATTCTGGATATTGGCACCGGAAGCGGCTGCATTCCCGTATCGCTGGCGCAGCTGTTGCCGGAAGCGCAGGTTTCTTCGTGCGATGTGTCGACTGAGGCTTTGCGCATTGCAGCTATGAATGTAAAGCGTTATGGAGACAAGGTGACTTTGTTCTGTGCCGATATTCTGAAAGAGGAACTTCCTGAATGTCAGGTGGACGTGCTGGTGAGCAACCCTCCTTACATTACGGAAAGCGAGCGGACGGATATGGAGGCGAATGTACTCGACTGGGAACCTGAACTGGCATTGTTTGTGCCCGATTCGGACCCGTTGCGGTTTTATCGGAGGATAGCCCGGAAAGGACTTGACTGGCTTTCGGAAGAAGGAACATTGTATTTTGAAATCAACCGTGCTTACGGGGCTGAGACTGTGCGGATGCTGGAGGAGCTTGGATACCGCCAGATTGAATTACGGAAAGACTTGTCGGGAAACGACCGGATGATAAAAGCAATCAGACCATGAAAGAATATAGTGAAGCAGAGATAAAGAGTAAGGCCGAAGTGTATTGCTCGTCGGTGGAGCGTTGCCCGTCGGACGTGGAGGAGAAAATTCGCAAGTGGGGGGCTTCGGAAGAAGTGACGGAACGGATTATGGCCCATTTGCAGAAAGAACGCTACTTGGATGCAGCTCGTTTCTGCCGGTTTTATGTGCGCGACAAGTACCGTTTCAATCAGTGGGGGCGGATGAAGATTGCACAGATGCTCCGTATGAAACGCCTGTCGGATGAAGATATCCGTGCCGGACTGGAGGAAATTGATACCGAAGAATACGACGGAATCCTGAAGAAGATGCTGAATCAGAAAATGAAAGGAATAAAAGCTGCCAATGATTATGAACGGAGCATGAAGCTGATTCGTTTTGCCGTAGGTCGGGGCTTTACACTGGAAGAGGTACGTCGTTTTGTCAATCAGGTAGAGCCGGATGAATATTTTGACTGACATCCGGGATTTTCTGTTTCCCCGTCTCTGCATGGCTTGCGGACGGAAGTTGCAGGTCTCCGAACAGGCTCTTTGTTGTGATTGTCTGTCACAGCTCCCTCATACGCACTTAGGAAATACACCGGGCAATGAAATGGAAAAGATTTTCTGGGGCCGTTTCCCGATACAGCGGGCGTCGGCTTTGTTTTATTATGCTCGTGGAGGGAAAGTTGCCCATATATTGGCCGGTATGAAATACTATGGCCGTCAGATAGTCTGCCGTCAGATGGGGGAGATGCTGGCGCATGAGCTGCTCCCGACGGGGTTCTTTGAGGGAGTAGATTATTTGTTGCCGGTTCCCTTACACCCTGATCGTCTGCGTACCAGGGGATATAACCAGAGTCGTCTGCTGGCAGAGGGCATTTCTGGGCGGACGGGTATTCCAGTATGCGACGGGTTGCTTTGTCGGGTTCGTAACAACCAGACCCAGACCCATAAATCCGTGTTGGAGCGGCAGGAAAACACGATTCATCTTTTTCATCTGGCTGGCGATACCCGTATGCTGCAAGGCAAACATGTGATGCTGGTGGATGATGTGCTGACCACAGGGGCTACGTTAGGTGCTTGTGCAGATGTATTGGCTGATATTGAGGGAATAAGTATCAGCATTGTTACACTGGCGTGGACGAAATAAAACAATCTGACGGGTTTTAGTAAAATTAATGCTCTTAAATTTTCTATTCCCGATGTATTTCTATAATTTTGCAAAAACATTTATCAGAGAATTAAAAAGTTATGAAAGCTTTGGAAAGATTATTTGCAGAAAAGTTGCTGAAGGTGAAGGCTGTGAAGATTCAGCCGGCTAACCCGTTTACTTGGGCATCAGGTTGGAAATCGCCGATTTATTGTGACAATCGTAAGACGTTGTCATATCCTGCACTTCGTAACTTCGTAAAGTTAGAAATTTGTCGTGTTATTCTTGAAAAATTCGGTGAGGTAGACGCCATCGCAGGTGTAGCTACAGGTGCGATTGCACAGGGTGCGCTGGTGGCAGAAGAGTTGAACTTGCCGTTCGTATATGTTCGTTCAAGTCCGAAAGACCATGGCTTGGAAAATTTGATTGAAGGTGAATTGCGTCCGGGTATGAAAGTGGTTGTTGTAGAAGACCTGATTTCAACCGGTGGAAGCAGTTTGAAAGCGGTAGAAGCTATCCGTCGCGACGGTTGTGAAGTAATTGGAATGATTGCTTCTTTCACTTACGGTTTCGATGTATCAGTAGAAGCCTTCAAGAAAGCAAAAGTAGAACTGGTTACACTGACCAACTACAATGCGGTGCTGGAAGTAGCTTTGAAGACCGATTATATCAATGAAGAGGATATCCCTGTGCTGCAGGCATGGAGAGAGGATCCTTCTCACTGGACTGGAAAATAATAGATTCTGTAACTGGGAAAGCAGTCTCGGATTGTAAATAGGAGATGTCATCCTGAGCGAGTCCACTCTGCTCAAGATGACATTTTTTTATGCGATGACGGGAGAATTTTCCTGAAGATTGAAAAAATATGGCTGTACAACTTGAAAGCAATGTGAAGCATGTTCCTTATAGTCAGGAACGAGTATATAACAAACTGTCCGACCTGAATAACCTGGAAGGAGTTCGGGAACGTCTGGACATGGTGAAGGACAAGCTGGACGGGAAACTGGAAGATATGTCGTTCGACCGTGATTCCATTACCTTGAAAGTACAGGGCATCAGTCTTACATTGCGCATCATTGAGCGTGAACCTTTGAAGTGCATCAAGTTTGAAGGTGACAAATCGCCCATACCTTTGAATCTGTGGGTTCAGATTCTGCCTGTAACACAGGAAGAGGCTAAAATGAAAGTGACTATCCGTGCGGAAGTGAACATGTTCATGAAAGCCATGGTGTCAAAGCCCCTGCAGGAGGGAGTAGAGAAACTGGCTGACATGCTGGCCATGCTTCCTTATTAATTGAAATGACCGGCAGATGCCGGAGATAAAAACTGAAATTATGGCTCAAAAACTTTGGGAAAAAAATGTACAGGTAAATGCGGAAATTGACCGCTTTACCGTGGGACGTGACCGCGAAATGGACATGTATCTGGCAAAGTACGACGTGTTGGGTTCGATGGCGCATATTACCATGTTGGAAAGTATCGGCCTGCTGACCTCGGACGAACTGAAGATTTTGCTGGAAGAACTGAAAAATATATACGCTTCCGTAGAACGCGGGGAGTTTATGATTGAAGACGGAATAGAGGATGTACATTCACAGGTGGAACTGATGCTGACACGCCGCCTGGGGGATGTGGGAAAGAAAATCCACAGTGGACGTTCGCGCAATGACCAGGTGCTGGTCGACTTGAAGCTGTTTATCCGTGCTCAGTTGAAATCGGTGGCAGAAGCTGTAGGACGTTTGTTCCATGTACTTATTTCTCAGAGCAACCGTTACAAGGATGTGCTTATGCCGGGATATACCCACCTGCAGATTGCCATGCCTTCCTCTTTCGGTCTGTGGTTTGGAGCTTATGCAGAAAGCTTGGTGGACGATATGATGTTCCTTCAGGCTGCATATAAGACCTGTAACCGTAATCCATTGGGCTCGGCAGCAGGTTATGGTTCTTCTTTCCCGTTGGACCGTGAGATGACCACTCGTCTGTTAGGGTTCGATTCAATGAATTACAATGTGGTGTATGCCCAGATGGGTCGTGGCAAGGTGGAACGCAACGTATCGTTTGCGCTGGCTTCCATTGCCGGTACACTGTCGAAGATGGCGTTTGATGCCTGCATGTTCAGTTGTCAGAACTTCGGCTTCGTGAAGTTGCCCGATGAATGTACCACCGGTTCCAGCATCATGCCGCACAAGAAGAATCCAGACGTATTTGAGCTGACCCGTGCCAAATGCAACAAGATTCAGGCCCTTCCGCAGCAGATTATGATGATTATGAACAACCTTCCTTCAGGTTATTTCCGTGACCTTCAGATTATCAAGGAAGTGTTCCTCCCTGCCTTTGAGGAGCTGGAAGACTGCTTGCAGATGGCTACTTACATCATGGAGAAAATCAAAATCAACGAACATATTCTGGATGATGACAAATATCTGTATATGTTCAGTGTGGAAGAGGTGAACCGCCTGGCTTCAGAAGGAATGCCGTTCCGTGATGCATATAAGAAAGTAGGGCTGGATATTGAGGCTGGAAACTTCTCACACGATAAGACCGTACATCACACGCATGCCGGAAGTATCGGTAACTTGTGCAATGACAAGATTGAAGAGCTGATGCAGCAAGTGGTGAGTGGCTTCAACTTCGAGAAAGTGATTCAAGCTGAAAACTCACTTTTAGGAAGATAATTGCATAAAATTAAAAAGAAAACGGGTGAAAAGTTTGGAGTATATCGCAAAACTCCCTACATTTGCACCCGTAAACGCGGAAATAGCTCAGTTGGTAGAGCATAACCTTGCCAAGGTTAGGGTCGCGAGTTCGAGTCTCGTTTTCCGCTCTTTCTTTGAAAGGATGCTCGAATGGTGGAATCGGTAGACACGAGGGACTTAAAATCCCTTGGCCAT
>Garth_p2__coassemble_1780_pt1 | contig 11248 bp, 9 predicted proteins | sample Garth_p2__metabat2_high_PE_035 | metagenome-assembled genome bin Garth_p2
GTGTAGGCAATGGAATAGGACCGCTTACAATAGCACCTGTAGCCTTCACAGTTCTTACAATCTTTTCTGCTGACTTGTCTACCAAGTTGTGATCGTAAGATTTCAGTTTAATTCTGATTTTCTGACTCATTTGTTTATTAAATTATTAATTGTTTATATTGGGAAGGAAGCTTGAGGACTAAGAGTCATTCGCTAGTCCTCATCAACTTCCATCCTATTTCTTTTTATACCAAGTCTACGCGACCTTTAACTTCTTCCAGTACAGTCTTAGCGATTGAGCTAGAAACCTGAGCGTGGTGATCGTAAGTCATTGAAGAAGTTGCACGACCTGAAGTGATAGTACGCAAAGCAGTTACATAACCGAACATTTCAGCCAATGGAACCATTGCTTTTACGATACGAGCACCAGAACGGCTTGTTTCCATACCTTCTACCTGACCACGACGTCTGTTCAAGTCACCGATTACATCACCCATGTTTTCTTCCGGAGTTACAACTTCCAGCTTCATGATCGGCTCCATCAGAACCGGACCTGCCTTCACACAAGCATTCTTGTATGCCTGAATAGCACAGATTTCGAAAGACAACTGGTCAGAGTCAACCGGGTGGAATGAACCATCCTTCAAAACGACCTTCAAAGAATCAAGCGGATAACCAGCCAATACACCGTTCTTCATTGCAGTCAAGAAACCTTTCTGAACTGAAGGAATGAATTCCTTAGGAACGTTACCACCCTTCACTTCATCGATAAACTGCAGACCACCCTGTTTGAAGTCTTCATCAACCGGACCTACAGAAACGATGATGTCAGCAAACTTACCACGACCACCAGACTGTTTCTTGTAAACTTCACGCAATTCAACTGTCTTAGTAATTGCTTCCTTGTAGCTAACCTGAGGACGACCCTGATTACATTCAACCTTGAACTCACGTTTCAGACGGTCGATAATGATATCCAAGTGAAGCTCACCCATACCAGAGATAACTGTCTGTCCTGTCTGTTCGTCAGTCTTCACAGTAAATGTCGGGTCTTCTTCAGCCAACTTAGCCAAACCGTTAGACAACTTGTCAAGGTCTTTCTGAGTCTTAGGCTCTACTGCGATACCGATAACCGGTTCCGGGAAGTCCATTGATTCAAGAACGATCGGAGCAGTTTCATCGCAAAGAGTATCACCAGTGCGAATATCCTTGAAACCTACACCAGCACCAATATCACCAGCGCTGATTACTTCCATAGGATTCTGCTTGTTTGAGTGCATCTGGAACAAACGAGATACACGTTCCTTCTTTCCTGAACGAGAGTTGTAAATATATGAACCAGCTTCTACTTTACCTGAGTACACACGGAAGAAAGTCAAACGACCTACATACGGGTCAGTAGCAATCTTAAATGCCAAAGCTGAAGTCTTTTCGTCTTCATCCGGTTTACGGTCTTCTTCAGCACCTGTGCTCGGGTTAGTACCAACGATGTTCGGAGTATCCAGTGGAGAAGGCAAGAATGCACATACATAGTCAAGCAGTGTCTGTACACCTTTGTTCTTAAATGAAGATCCACACAACATCGGAACGATTTCCATCTTCAAAGTACCTGCACGCAAAGCACGCATTACTTCTTCCTCTGTAATTGTAGAAGGATCATCGAAGTATTTTTCCATCAAAGCTTCGTCGAACTCAGCTACTTTTTCGAGCATCTTATCTCTCCATTCCTGAGCTTCGTCTACCAAGTTTGCAGGGATTTCTTCTACATCATAGTCAGCACCCATTGTTTCATCGTGCCACAAGATAGCTTTCATCTTAATCAGGTCAACTACACCTTTGAAAGATTCTTCTGCACCGACAGGAATTACAACCGGACATGGATTAGCGCCCAATACATCCTTCATCTGACGAACGACTTCGAAGAAGTCAGCTCCAGAACGGTCCATCTTGTTAACATAACCGATACGAGGAACATTGTATTTATCAGCCTGACGCCATACTGTTTCTGACTGAGGTTCAACACCACCTACAGCACAATAAGTAGCCACAGCACCATCCAATACACGGAGTGAACGTTCTACTTCTGCAGTAAAGTCCACGTGTCCCGGAGTGTCAATCAAGTTGATTTTATACTTGTTACCAGCATACTTCCAATAAGTAGTTGTAGCAGCTGAAGTAATAGTAATACCACGTTCCTGCTCCTGTTCCATCCAGTCCATGGTAGCAGCACCATCGTGCACCTCACCAATCTTATGAGTCAAACCTGTGTAAAACAAGATACGTTCAGAAGTAGTTGTCTTACCAGCATCGATGTGCGCCATGATACCGATGTTACGGGTCAAATGCAAATCATGTTTAGCCATTTTATTTCCTAGTTAAAATTAATACTTGTTTAGAATCTGAAGTGAGCAAAAGCACGGTTAGCTTCAGCCATACGGTGCATATCTTCTTTACGTTTGAAAGCACCACCCTGCTCGTTATATGCATCAAGAATTTCAGCCGCCAATTTATCAGCCATTGATTTACCACCACGTTTACGGGCAAAAGCAATCAAATTCTTCATAGAGATTGACTCTTTACGGTCAGGACGAATTTCTGTAGGAACCTGGAAAGTTGCACCACCAATACGGCGAGACTTAACTTCCAGCTGCGGAGTTACATTATCTAGAGCTTTTTTCCAAACTTCCAAAGCTGAAGTTTCTTCACCTGGAAGTTTTGTTTCAACTGTCTTCAATGCATTGTAGAAGATTTCGTAAGAAGTATTCTTCTTTCCATCATACATCAGATGGTTTACGAATTTAGAAACCTTCTGATCATTAAATACTGGATCCGGAAGGATCACACGTTTTTTTGGTTTTGCTTTTCTCATTTTGTTTGATAATAATGTTTAGTTTGGGGCTGCATCTCTGTTTTCTTCAACGCCTCCTCTGAAGCATTTACTCAACCTTAAAGCTTTTCCAACAAACCAAAACGAATTAATAAAGTTTTTTACTAAGGATTGTACTCAGCTACGAATTATTTCTTACCCTTTCCTGCTGGAGCCTGTCCTGGCTTCGGGCGCTTAGCACCATATTTAGAACGTCTCTGTGTACGACCAGCAACACCTGCTGTATCCAATGTTCCACGAACAATATGATAACGTACACCTGGAAGGTCTTTCACACGACCACCACGAACCAATACGATTGAGTGTTCCTGCAAGTTATGTCCTTCTCCCGGAATGTAAGAGTTCACTTCCTTAGAGTTTGTCAGACGCACACGAGCAACCTTACGCATTGCTGAGTTCGGCTTTTTCGGAGTTGTAGTGTAAACACGAACGCAAACACCACGTCTCTGAGGACATGAATCCAGCGCCGGAGATTTACTCTTCTCAACCAAAACCGTTCTTCCTTTTCTTACTAACTGTTGAATAGTAGGCATTTTGTTTGATTTTTAATTGTTATATATTTGTTTCTTATTGTTTCTACAATCCTTGTCGAAATACTACATTTCGGGCTGCAAAATTACAAATAACTTTTTAATAGACAAACTGTTTTTAAAAAGAAAAAGGCTCATTTCCCGAAAAAAACGGGGAATGAGCCTTTTGAATCCGCTATTTATATTTTTTTAAGCTTCTCCTTTGAAATCGCTCAACGGTGGAACGAAAGTTTTTCCACCTTGTGCTTGCTGTTCCGGCATCCGAATCTGACCAAAATTCTGTTCATACTTAGTGACATTGTCCTGCAATGCAAACATCAGACGCTTTGCATGTTCCGGAGTCATTACAATACGAGATTGAACGCCTGCTTTCGGCAAACCCGGCATCACACGTACAAAGTCAAGGATAAATTCAGAACTTGAATGAGTAATAATTGCAAGATTCGCATAAGTTCCCTGTGCCACTTCTTCTTTTAATTCTATCTGAAGCTGATTTTTGTTTTCGTTTTCCATAATGATTAAACTGTTTAATGAATTTATACGGCAAATGTAGGAAAAAAGTTGGAGTAAACTAATAAATCACATTCTTTTTCTAGCTTACACGCTCATAATCCACTTCAAAAAACTTTTTGTCTGCCCATCTCTTCATGAGAAAACTATTATAAAAATAGTTTTTCAAATAAGTAAAAGCGGAAGGAGTCCCTTCCGCTTTTACCTATTTTTTACGTTTGCTGCGTTTAGCCCAACCTTCTTCTGAGAAATCGGGTTCCTCTCCACGAAGCGGTTGATTATCCTGCTGGAAAAACTGTTTCCAGTCATCCTTTTTTTTCGGACCGCGAGGACTGGTATACCCTCTTTCTTCCCGGCTTGGTTTCTTCGCCTTCTCTACTTTTGAAGGCTTATCAGCTTTCTTTTCAGTCGCTACTTTCTTTTTCTTTCCACTCTTATCGCTTTTCCCTGTATTCTCACCCGCAATCTCTACACAAACTTTACGTCCCCCGCTCAATACAACTTTATTCAAAGCCTTTATCACCTGAGGAGCCTGTTCTTGAATCACTTCAAAAAACGAGAAATTCTGCATCAAATCAATACGACCAATCTGGATTCGTTCTTTTTTCAGGTTGCGATTTACCAAATCTATAATCTGATTCGTATAAAATCCATCTGTTTTTCCCAAATTCAAGAATAAACGCGTATATCCTTTCTCAGCTTTACGGCCAACTTTTTCTTTATCTCCTTTACGAGATTCTTTCGTTTCCGCTTTTTTATCATTAGCCTTAGGTTGCTCTATCTCAGGTGCATTCTTATAATAATCCAAGAAACGGTTAAACTCCAAAGAAACAACACGTTTAATCAAATCCTCTTTACTCAGCCAATCAAGTTTACGATAAACTTCTGGAAGGAAAGTCTCGATTTCCTCCTCACTTACCTTTACCTTTTCAATATCATCAATAACCTTTATCAACTGCTGTTCGCAAATTTCTTTTCCGGTAGGCAACTCGCTAACTTCAAATTTTTTCTTGATAATACGCTCAATCTCGCGCATTTTACCCTTTTCGCGCAAATTAATAATGGCAATCGAAATTCCTGTTTTTCCGGCACGTCCTGTACGACCACTCCGATGCGTATAGCTTTCAATATCATCCGGCAAACCGTAATTAATCACATGAGTCAAGCTGTCCACATCCAACCCACGGGCTGCCACATCCGTTGCAACAAGAAGCTGCAAATGGCGTTGACGGAACTTCTGCATTACCAAATCACGTTGAGCCTGACTCAATTCTCCGTGTAAAGAATCTGCACTATATCCATCTTGTATAAGTTTGTCAGCAATCTCTTGAGTTTCTTTTCGTGTACGGCAAAAAACAATGCCATAAATTTGAGGATAAAAATCAACCACACGCTTCAGAGCCAAATATTTATCCTTCGCATGTACGATATATGCTACATGATTTACATTCTTGCTCCCTTCATTCTTCGTTCCGATAGTAATTTCCTTCGCATCGTGCAAGTAGGTTTTAGCAATACGAGCAATTTCCGGACTCATCGTTGCGGAAAACATCAATGTATTTCTATCTTTCGGGACATTCTCAAGAATTGTATTTATACTATCCGTAAAACCCATGTTCAGCATCTCGTCAGCCTCGTCCATCACGACGTTGCGGACAGTTTCCAAACGGGCTACTTTACGTTCCATCAAGTCAATCAAACGGCCGGGAGTTGCTACAATAATGTGCACACCTCTTTTCATACTACGGATTTGACTATCGATGGAAGACCCGCCATAGACCGGCAAAATCTTCAAATCTGTAATATACTTAGAGTAGTCAGTCAAATCACCTGCAATTTGCAGACAAAGTTCACGTGTCGGGCAAAGCACCAATGCCTGCGGCACACAATTTTTCACATCAATCTTCTGAATCAGCGGCAGACCAAATGCGGCTGTTTTTCCGGTTCCGGTTTGTGCCAGAGCCACTACATCATTGCCGTTTCCCAACAAATACGGGATCACTTCTTCCTGCACGGGCATGGGATTTTCATATCCCATTTCCTCAATTGCCTTGCGTATTTCTTGCGAAACGCCAAGTTCTTCAAATGTTTTCATTCAATTCAAATATCTAATTTGCTGCAAAGATACAGACAATTCAAATGCTGCCAAATAGTTTATTCCTTTTGGTCTAAAAGTTTTTTTGCAACAATCTTATCTTTTTGCAATTGCAACGTCAACTCTTCCACATTTTCAAATTTTACTTCAGGACGTATATAGTCTATAAACTCTACTTTTATGGTTTCCTGATAAATATCCTTTTCAAAATCCAGGATATGCACCTCCACTGTTATTGACTTGTCTCCATCGTGTACAGTCGGACAACTTCCAATGTTCAGCATTCCCTCGTACCGTTTTCCTCCTAAATAGACATATACCGCATACACTCCCAATGCAGGTAATAGTTTATCTGCGCACAAAGGCTGAATATTGGCTGTAGGGAAGCCCAAAGTACGCCCTACCTTACGACCGTCAACCACCGTTCCAGTCAAATAATAATGATAACCTAGATAAGAATTTGCCAATTCTATCTTTCCCTCACACAAGCAAGAACGAATCAAGGTAGAACTGACAGAAACTCCATCTTCCGTTAAGGCCTTAGATTGCATCACTCGCATACCAAATTCTTTCCCATATTGGCAATACTCCTGAAAACCTTCATTCTTACTATGACCAAAATGATGGTCATGGCCTACAAAAAGAGTCTGCACATGATATTCTTCATGCAGAACCTTCATAAATTCACGAGCAGATAGCAGCGACAACTCCTTTGTGAAAGGCAACAACACGCAATACTCTATCGGTGACTGTTCAAAACGTTCTATTTTCTGGGAAAGACACGTGAGCAGCCGAGGACGAAAACTAGTATCCAAAACCTGCCGAGGATGATTAGCAAAAGTTATCAAACAAGAAGCGATACCTTCTGCCTTGGCAATATTATGAACTTGCTCAAGCAAATATTGATGTCCTCTATGTACTCCATCAAAACAGCCTATCGTCGCTACACATGGGGGAAGACTTATACTTGCAGAACCTGTAACTATTTCCATTTATTTACTTATGAAATTTTGAAGTTGTATTTCCAGATTATCTCCTGGAACATAGTGAAAAACTTTAATCCCTAATAAAGAAGCTGCCTGACAATTATCTTTGGAATCATCTACAAAAAGAGTTTCTTCTGCTTTAATCCCTGCCTCTTTCAATACGGTCCGAAAAATTTCAGCATCAGGCTTTGCTAAATGCATCTGATATGAAAGAAACACTCGCGTAAAGCAACCAAGCATCTGCATTCCTTTATAAACGAACTTATCAGCACAATGCTCCCAATGCAAATCATTTGTATTACTTAATAAATACAATTTATAGTTCTCTTGAAGTTTCAATAACAATTCGAACTTATAATCTGGAATATCTTTCAACATAGCATTCCATATCTGATCTATCTCCTCACCCGGAAGTTCACGCCCCACTTCTTTGCAAATACGATCCCGAAACTGGTCCGTAGTCAGTGTGCCACACTCATACTCCTTAAAGAAGCCTTTTTCATTCGTTCCGGTCATCCACTGACGCACTTCACGCAGTCCAACTTCCTCCAAACAATCCATACAACGGTTAACATCCAAGTCAAGGAGCACACCGCCTAAATCAAATATAATATTTTTAATCCGGTTCATTTTTTCATCATCCGTTTAACTCCTCGCCAAATCTCACCAATCCAAAGTACCACAGAAGTACCGGCTATGATATAAGCCCATTCCAATGCAGGCAAAGGCTCTGTACGGAAGACCTTGCCACCAAAAGTAACAATAATGAACTGACCAACCAGAATAATCAATGCCACTCCTAACATACCCATCGCATGACCGGCATCTTTAAAGATTGAATGATTCGTACCAAATACGCTGGCATTAAACAGGTTCCAAAACTGCAGCATGACAAAAATCGTAAAGAAGACAGTCAGATGATGCACATCCATACCGCCAGGCATGTTCTTAAAGAAAGCCAGCAGCCCCATCAGTACAATCAAGAATCCGGCACCCACACCGAATATATTGTTCCGCATGGCAGGAGATATGATAAAATCAGTACGCTTGCGAGGTTTTTCATTCATTACATCCATGCTCGGTGCAATAGACGCCAACGCCATTGCTGCAAATGTATCCATAATCAGGTTCACCCACAGCATTTGAGTAACCGTCAGCGGAAGCTCCGTACCTAAAAAGGCACCCAGCAACACGCTCAGCAAAGCTACTACATTGATGGTCAGCTGGAACACAATAAAGCGCTGGATATTCTTATACAACGAACGTCCCCACATCACTGCAGTAGCAATGCTATGGAAGGAGTCATCCAACAACGTAATATCGCTGGCCTCTTTCGCCACAGAAGTACCTGTTCCCATTGACAAACCCACCTGTGCATGATTCAATGCCGGTGCGTCATTTGTTCCGTCACCAGTCACTGCTACTACTTCACCTTTTTGCTGAAGCAACTGTACCAGACGTTGCTTATCCATCGGACGTGCACGGCTCATCACCTTCAAATCGACCACTCTTTCCAAAGCTTCTTCATCGCTCAAGGCAGCAAACTCCACTCCGGTAATGCGGTTCCGTTCCGTATCTTCCGATGTCCACAGCCCGATTTGTCGTGCGATTTCAGTTGCTGTGCCCGGAGTATCTCCCGTTACAATCTTCACACGGATACCAGCCGACTGACATTTCTTCACCGCATCAGGCACATCTGGACGAATCGGGTCACTGATAGCGAAAATTCCCATAAATGTCAATCCGCCTTCTTTCACCAGTTCCGCACAATCCGTATTGCTATTTTCAGGTATCACCTTATAAGCCACTCCCAATGTACGCATAGCCTGATTCTGGTAAGCCAAAAGCTGTTCATTATATTGCTTAATCCGGTTTCCTTCCAGATTACATTTTCCCATCACTATCTCAGGAGCCCCCTTCACATAAAGTACACGTGCGTTCAAGACAGAAGACTCGACCAGCGTAGCCATGTATTTTCTTTCCGTAGAAAAAGTAAGCTGATTTACCGTCTTTGCCTGATTTCTCAATGAAATGTAATCCATTCCCTGTTCATTCAGCCAAAGCAAAAGAGCCACCTCCGTAGGGTTTCCTACTCCGGACGGCTTACCTTCTCCTTCTTTTTCTTCCAGGAAAGCGGTAGAGTTTGTCGCTATGCCTTCTGCTATCAGGTTCTTCTGAGATTCATCCAACTGCGCATCATACACCTGCATCAGGTTCTGTGTCAGTGTACCTGTCTTATCTGTACAAATCACCGTAATGGCTCCCATTGTTTCGCATGCATGCATCTTACGAACCAGATTGTTCGTTTTCAGCATACGGCGCATGTTCAATGCCAGACTCAAGGTCACACTCATAGGCAATCCTTCCGGTACCGCTACCACAATCAAGGTGACAGCCATCATAAAATACTTCAACACGATACGTGCTATTTCAAGCCACTGATGCCAGTCGGTCACAGCCGTCACGCTCAAATACGCATACAAATCTTTCGCTGTAAAGATTACGAAAGTCAATATGGCAATTGTAAAACCAACCTTTCCTATCAGATTAGCCAATTTGGTCAATTGTAAATTCAACGGAGTCTGTTCCTGGCTTTGTTCTGTAGCCTGCCGAGCTACCTTACCTATTTCTGTAGCATCCCCTACTCTTTCTACGCACATCACTCCGTGACCATCCGTTACTGTCGTTCCACGCATTACGGAATTGGACGGATAAGTAGCTTCTTCATCAAAATGAGCCTCATCCGTGGTTTTATTCACCATCAACTCACCAGTTAGGCTTGATTCATTTACTTGTAATGACACTGCTTCCAGTAATACCCCGTCTGCCGGAATTTCATCACCGGTATTCAATATCACCACATCCCCTACGACAATATCTTTTTTAGGAATCTCATGTACTTTACCATTACGAATTACCATTACCGGAGTCTCCTCTCCTACGGCATTCAACAAATCAAATTTCTTATTGGCATCATATTCAAAATAGAATCCAATGCCGGTAGCCAAGAAAATAGCAAAAAATATACCGATTGTCTCTGCATATTCACTTTCAATAATTGAAATTAGCAAAGAAAAAGCTGCTGCAACAAGTAGCACTTTAATAACCGGGTCCTGAAACTTCTCCAGATACAGTTTCCAGATTGACGGACGTTTGGGAGGAGTCAACAGATTCACCCCATATTTTTGACGACTTTGAAGAACTTCTTGATCAGTTAACCCCTTAAAACGAGAATCTTGTGTATTGTGTGACATACGTCTGATAATTAATTATTAATGTCGACAAAAATACAACATATATTGCAAGCATCTGTCCCATTAGTTTTTTTTATCATTTTTTTCTAGCTAGATATTGCAGATTTCAACTCAAACCATTACTTTTGCAACGCATTTCCAAACTAATTCTTTTGGAATACCGGACTTGTAGCTCAGTTGGTTAGAGCAACAGACTCATAATCTGGAGGTCCCTGGTTCAAGCCCAGGCTGGTCCACTTTAGAAATCAGCGACTTACGTTTGTGCGTAAATCGCTGATTTTCGTTTTGCGAAAACAAAAGGTTTGAGTTTCACATTATTACAAATAGAATATTAGTTAATCTCTGTGATATTTTATTTGTTATTGGGTAGAATTTGATATTATTCAAGTCCAAGTCGCTTTTCTAATTCTTGAATGTGATCATTCACTCTGCGTTTTCGTGTATCTTCCGAAACAAATTTATCACAATATACTTTTATGTTGCCACAAACAGAAAAGCAAACAGATGAAATGAAGAGTGTTATTGGTTTTACCAGTTCTTGCTTTTCTTCATAAACAGCTCTTTTCGTTGCGTGTGACAATTCTCCGCGATAACAATACATTATGTCAATAAGAGAATCAAAATTCAGTTCTTTGTGTTTATCGGTGCATTCCTGTTTAATCTCTAAATACAAATCATAGTTCCGCTCTTTAATCATGCTTATTGTCGATAATACAGCATATTTAAGCATGTTAGATTTCTTAAAATTCTGTTTTTGCTCTCCAGAAAATTTACCCTTTGCAAAACAATATTCTAAAATCATGTAAAAATGAATATAAGCAGAAATATAATCTAGTTTGTCTAGATAGCTATTAGCTTCTCGAAAGAAATTATATGGAACTTTGGCTTCTGGTATAAATGTTTTATCAAGCATTAGTTTAGAGAAATTGTCACTAGTAATTAATACCTTTTTCCATTAGTGTCCAATAAAAATGGACGAGTTAAAAATTTAATCAAACAGTCCTTCA